>B570J29032_109959538_pt1 | contig 31114 bp, 33 predicted proteins | sample LakMenEpi16Nov12_FD_29032 | JGI IMG/M metagenome (IMG submission 29032) | reverse complement strand
TTATGTTACTTCATCTGCGGAAATGATTCCTTTTGATGATGCTCAAAAATTAATTTATAAGCGTTTTTATCACAATTTACCTTATATTTTAAAGAAAAAAGGTACAATTGAAGGATTAAGAACATTATTAACATGTTTTGGGGTTCCTGATACTATTTTACAAATTACTGAATTTGGTGGTAAAAATACAACCAATGTTAATGATTGGGATTATTTTGAAAATCATTTTAACTATGCCTTTACCACTAGCGGATCAGGATATGTAAATATTCCTTGGCAAAACTTAGGAACATCATCTAAATTTCCTAAAGCAGTTGAATTTAGATTCAAAACTTTCGGATTACCTCCTTCAGGAATACCTTATAGCCAATCATTAGTTAATACAAGTAATAAAGAATTTAATATATTACTTGAATACACAGGATCAGGATACGCTACTGGATCTTATTCAGCCTCTATAGCTAATCCATATAACGAATATGCTACTTTAAAATTTTACCATAGTGCTAGTGCTGCTAGTGCAAGTATATATTTACCATTTTTTGATGGTGGTTGGTGGTCTATTTTAGTAAATGGTATTACTGGCTCGTCTTCAACATATACTGTATATGCTAAAAACAACATATATGATGGATATGAGGGAAATAAATTAGGATTCCAAGCATCAGCTAGTTTTACATCATCTAAATGGTGGGATAATAACTCAACTGGAGAATTATATTTAGGTAGCTCAGGTAGTGCGGTTATAGCTGGTAAAACTTATAACCCTATTTCTGCTTCATTCCAAGAATTTAGATATTATACTACTAATTTAAGTGAAAGTGTATTCAACGATTATGTAATGAATTCACTTTCTATTGAAGGAAACAATATAAGTGGTTCATACGATACTTTATTGTTTAGAGCATCATTAGGTGCTGAGCTTTATACTAATACAAGTTCAATTCATCCTGCCTATTCAAATACACCTTCATTCTCTAGTAGTAATTTATTTTCATATACTGGATCATATTCATTTAATCCTAATGTAGAAACAGTTTATTATGATGAACCTGGAGTAGGTATGTTGAATCGAGTAGCTAATAAAATTAAACTACAAGACAATAATATTCCTACAGGTAATGTATTATCTCCATTAGCACCTTTATCTCAAGCCTCACCTACCACAGGTAGTGTATCTCACAATAACAATTTACTAGAGGTTGGATTTTCACCTCAAAATGAAATTGATAAAGACATAATTAACCAGTTAGGTTATTTTAATATTGGTGAATATATTGGTGATCCAAGACAAGTATCTAATAAATCGTATGTTGATTTAAAACCTTTAAGAGATGCTTACTTTAAAAAGTATTCATCATCTTATGATTATTCTGATTATGTTCGTTTAATAAAGTATTTTGATAATGCTTTATTTAAAATGGTTAAGGATTTTATTCCTGCTCGTACAAGTATTTCAACTGGTATCATTATTAAACCAACCATACTAGAAAGACCTAAATACCCAGAACCTCAAGTAAGTTGGTCTCGCCCTGAATATACAGCATCAGTACAACATTATTCTGGAAGCGATACAATATATGGTTTTAGCAGTGATAATGGAGGAGTGTACTTAAACCAAACAAGTAGTTTCACTCAATCGTTTAATGGACCAACAGGATCTGTTAATATTATTCATAATGATAATAGAGAATTTTATAATGGTGAATTAAGTGGTACTATATTAACCGTTACTACTCAATCAATTTTAAATAACCCCTTACTAGAACCTAGATATAGAGAATCAATTAGTGATATACAAAATCTACAAGTAGCAATATCAGGAGCTTTTTTTGAAAGTGGTAGTAACAGTGAATTTAAAATAGGTACCCTACCCTTTAAAATAACAACCACCTCGCTTCCCATCTATAATACAACTACATACACATACACACCTGAATATAATGTAATAAGTGATATAGACATAGTGTTAGAAGGAGCATGGGCTGCACAAGCCGGTAATGCAAGACTGTATGTTTACTTTGTAGAAAACTCCAACAGTATATTAGGGTCAATCCAACTAAATACTATAGGTACCTCAATAGAGATATTTAGCGAAACACTATCACTTAAAAACATCAATATAAACGCACAAAGTTCATATACAGTAGAGTATGTTTTCCAAAGTTTAAGTGTGTCTGAACGAACTGTATCCTTATCTAGTTTATCACAATGGATAATAAGTGTTGAAAATTTAGCAGCTCAATCAACTTACTATTTAGATCCTACAGTTTATACACAACAAAACTTCCCAGGTGATATAGGAGAATTTGATGATTATAATGCTATATATGGTAATGTTTACTCAAACAGAGTATCAAATAAATATTTTGATGTAGATTATTCAAATGGTATTTCATCACCTGTTAACTTAGAAGCTATAACAAGTGGATCCGCTATATATGCTCAAGTACAACAATCAAATTATACTTTAAAAAGACATATTAATCCAAGATATGAAGGAAGTAAGTTATATGGTGCTAATATAAATAAATTTACTACTGGTGATATTAGCTATGCTAACAAGCCTGTAATTGAAAGATATACAAATTATGTTGCTCAATATGATTACATCCAATCAGGAACAGATTCAATAATTCATATTTTAAGTCTAATTGATATTAATGGAAGTAAAATAGCTTTAAATGGAAATACTAATTTCAATTTTGGAATGGTAAAAACTATTTTTCCCCAATCATCCTCGGTTTCATTAGTTGATTTACTAACCAACTCAGTAGGATCAAATACTTCAGGAAGTGCTACTATAAGTTCATCAATTGATGAAAATAATATTTTTATATATGAAACTATATCTAAAGCAAATACTGGATTGGTTGTTCCTTTAAATTTTAATCCGTATGTTGATATATATGAAATAGCTAGAAAAGCAGGACTAATATAAAAAACTTAAAAAATAAATATATTTATAATAAATTATGGCATACTTAAATAATACAGCTGTAACCGTTGATGCAATATTAACTACCAAAGGTAGAGAATTGCTAGCACGCGGCGATGGTTCATTCGCAATCACTCAATTTGCATTATCCGATGATGAGATTGATTATACAATGTATAACCCAACTCACCCCTCAGGATCTGCTTTTTACGGACAGGCAATTGATAACATGCCTTTGTTAGAAGCATTCCCTAATGAAAACCAAATTATGAAATACAAATTAGCTACTTTGCCTCGTGGCACAGCTAAATTACCTGTATTGGATTTAGGAATTTCAACTGTATTATTGAAACAAGGTGCTACATTAACCCTTACTCCACAAACATTAAACTACTTAGGTAATGGTAATATATTTGAAACTAGTGGTTATACTGCTACTATTTCTGATGTTAGAACATTAGCTAATTTTACTGGAGTAGGAATTAATACTCCTGCTGTTGTTGCTCTTAATTCAACAACTACTGTAGGAACTAATGTATCTAAAACTGTAATTGGTACTTCATTCCAATTAAGAGGTACTACTGTAAATACTTTATTTGGATCACAAACTTCAATTCAAGCTACATTAACTGTAGTTGGAAATGATAGTGGAGCCCGTTTAGTAATCCCCGTAACAATAACTAAAGCATAATAGAAAATGTCATTTAAACGTTTAGATCCTGAAGATTTCGTCATTAGTGCTGATGCAATTTCCTCTACATTGTGGACTGGAAATGTACCTACATTAAGCCAATTCTATACTTCATCAACCCAAGGTAGCTCAACTAATTACTACCTTGATGTATACAATACTGGATCATCATTAAGTGGTTCTGAAGTACAGTTTTCTATTGCTTATGGAAACAAATACGGAAGTGGAAGTTTATTATATAATTCATCTGTAACTGCTTCTTCTTATTCTAGAACTGTATATGGTCAATACCGTACTTTGGTTTTGGGAGATGAAAATTCTGATTTTATATTTGGTGGATATACTGCTTCTGAATTTCATGCTATTTCATATGATAGATCTCGTTACAAAGAATCATTATTACCCGGTTCATTAACTTTATTATTAAGTAGCAGTGCTGGTAAATTATACTTAACTGATAACAGCAAAGTAACATCTACCGTAACTTTCCTAGACTCAGGTCGCGTTTATCAATTAGTAAGTGGATCTGCAGGTACAGTAAATACTAAATACACTAATGGATACACACCAGGTTCAGGATCATATGGTTATTTGCTTCCTGATATTGGGGTAATTTTATTAAATACTAGAGCTATTTCTTGTCCTGTTGCCGATGGTGGTATTGCAACCAATATTACTGCCTCTAGTGGAAACTCAGACCAGTTATTGAACGGTAAAATGTATGAATTAATTAGATCTGGATCTTGTACTCTTAATTCACAAGAAACTATCACTTCTGATTATGTGTTTATTCGTGTAAGAAACAGTGAATTTAACTATACCGAAAACCCTAGCTTTATTTCAGGCTCAACTGGTGATATTATATATTCAGATTTTATTAATAATCCTGTGACATACGTTACAACTGTAGGTATGTACAATGATAATAATGAATTGTTAGCAGTAGCTAAATTAAGTAAACCTCTCCAGAAAGACTTTACAAAAGAAGCTTTAGTTCGTGTTAAGTTAGATTTCTAAAATGAATGGGTGCTTACAAATCACTAACTGTCCAGGATATAATCCTCAGTCCATTTGAGGTAAACAAGGGATTTTCCTTTACTGGGTCAGCAGCCTTAACAGGGTCTACTGTTTTAATTGATCGATTTTTTGGAAAAAATTTAACTGGTAGCTTTAACCCAGGAACTGACCCTACTACAGGGCAAGTATCAACAGGTAGCTACCAACGTTTAATTTATGATTCTGTAAAGCACCTCTATTATTCTAATTTTTTATCTTCTAGTTTAGGAGATAATGCTTCTACCTCTAGTATAGTCTATGGACTTGATACTGAGGGAGATGTAAGAGTAGGTGGACTAAACAATACTAACAATTACAACTACTTACAATCTACATTATCACAATCTAGATACTTTCCCACAGCTTCAGATTCTGTAGTTGGAGTAATAACTATACCTCAAAGTTTATTTGGTGATCAAATTAAACCTGGATCATTTTATTTATCTACCCCTAGTGGAAGTATTATAGATGATGCTGAAGGCAATGTAATGCTTACTCCGGGAAATGAAGTTGTAGGTAATATAATTTATCAACACGGATTAATAGTTTTAACTTCATCTGGAAGTAAAACAACTGGAGGTAATATCTATGGACTAGCAACATATGGAACTTCAATATATGGTGGTGACATAGGAATAGATACTCTTAGTAGTTTTGTTACTTCATCAAATGTAACTTGCTCATTTTCATCCTCGTACACTATATATGAAACATTATTTAAGTGTACTTTGAGAGAAAATGAATTTAACTTTACTCAAAACCCATCAGTAATAGAAGACCAAATCACAGGCAAATCGTATGACTTTACAACCGGTTCATTCTTTGCCCCGTACATTACAACTGTTGGTTTATATAGTGAAAATAGAGAATTATTAGCTGTAGGGAAATTATCTCAACCGCTTCCATCCTCAAGAACAACAGATATGACGATATATGTCAAAATAGATAAATAATATGTGGTTATACAATGAACAAGTTATTAGCTCAATTGAGGATATGCCTCAAGGAACATTCGGTTTTATATACATAACTACTCACAATTCAAGTGGGATATCGTATATTGGAAAAAAATCGCTATATCACAACGTTAAACGTAAATTAACCAAAAAAGAACTGGCTGAACATACCGGAAGAGGACGTAAACCTACAACCGAGGTAGTTCAAAAGGAATCTGATTGGAAAACGTATTACGGATCTGCAAAACCAATTGTAGAATTCATTAAAGAAGGTAAACAAGAGGACTTTACCCGTGAGATCATACAGTTTGTTTCTAGTAAAAAACTTCTTACTTACTATGAATGTAAGTACTTATTTAAATATGGGGTGTTAGAACATCCTTTAGAATACTTTAATGACAATATTCTTGGAAAGTTTTTCACCAAAGACTTTGAATAATATTTATAATTATGGACAATTTTGACTTGAAACATTTTTTAGTAGAGAATAAAATAACTTCTAATTCTCATTTAAAAGAAATTAAAGCCATCCCTGGAAATACAGGAACTACAAGATTTATAACTTTAGAACAAATGCATTCTCTTTCAATTAATATTTTAAACCAATTAGAACAACTTCAACAAATAGTTAAAAAAATGGAAGATGGATCATCAACTGAAAATGAATTGGTAAAATTAAATACTATACCTGATAATGAATTTAGAGAATTAAGATTTATTTCAGATTATTTAAAGGAATTTTCTAGAACATTTGATGGTCTTAGAGATTATGGAATGGAATAATATTTATAATTATGGACAATTTTGACCTAAAGCAATTTTTAGTAAAAAACAAATTAACTGAAAATTCTCGTTTAGGTGAAATTAAAACCACCCCTGGAAATACAGGAACTACAAGATTCGTAGACCTAAAAGTTGGTGATATCATTACTCCTAAAATGTGGGACAAACAAAAATTTAAAGGTAATTATATGCCTTCACCTACAGATTATAATATTACAATACAAGACTCATATGTTATAAAAGACATGGAATTTGACCATGAAGGGTCTGAGGAAGAAGGATTTGATGATTGGTTTGTAGATTTAAGATCAACAACTACAGGTAAACCCTATAATACAGACCCTGTTTCTTTTCCCTATAAAACACTAGAAACCCAATTTCATTTAAATAGTCTTTTAAAAGATGGATATAAAATTGTTAGTCCTGATACTTTAGAAGAAATTAAAGCCGTCCCTAAAAATACAGGAATGAAAATAGATTTATTATCTTTTATTAAACAAAACCAATATGAAATCGCTAAGAAGATGGGGGCAGTCCGTTTAGAAGATATTGAGATGGATACTTTAAATAATCCATCAGCAATAGCACGGGTTAATATTGATCTTGAGGATGAGGAGGATGAAGTAGAAGGTGGAGGAGAATATATGTATGGAGTATCATTTAGCTATCCTGAGGATGTAGATGATAATTTTAGAGGTGAAAATGGTGATGAACCAGAGGAAATAACAGTAGCAGGAAAAAAAATAATGTATATTAATTATAATATTTAATAACTATGGATAATTTTGACTTAAAACATTTTTTAGTAGAAAATAAATTAACTGAAAATTCTCGTTTAAAAGAAATTAAAGCCGTCCCTGGAAATACCGGGATAAAAAATGCATTAGACTTTACATTTGAAGAGGCAAAAGGTAAAATGGTTTTCATAGAAATAGATGAAGATGGGGATGACTCTAAAGAATACATGCAAATTGATACTTTAGATGATTATAACAGCTTAAAAAATGTTATTGCTAGTTATTCCAAATCAGGAATTTTAAGTGATTATTATATTAACTAATTTAATAAATATTTTAACTAAGGCTTGGGAAACCAAGCCTTTTTTTGTATATTCACCAAGTGATAGATCAACTTTTAATATCGCTTGTAGACTCGGTTCTAGGTAGTGGTAATAAAACTGCTCGAAATAATAAAGCATATAAATGTCCCTTTTGTAATCACCATAAGCTAAAATTAGAAATTAATTTTAGTGGTAATAATAAAGGTGAAAACCCATGGCATTGCTGGGTATGTGATAAAAAAGGTAAAAAATTATCTACCTTATTTAAACAAGTAGGAGCATCATCTGATAAAATAGCTGAATTAGGTAGCTTGGTGAAATCTAATAATACCGAAACAGTTATACAAAGTAACACTATAAAGTTACCTAAAGAATTTAAACCTATTTCTGATGTATCATCTAAAGATGTTGTTGGTAAACATGCTTTAAAGTACTTAAAAGATAGAGGATTAACCAAAGCCGATATATTAAGATATAATGTTGGTTATTGTGAGGAAGGACGATATGCTAATATGGTTATTATACCTAGCTACGATGAATTAGGTAATTTAAATTATTTTGTTTCTCGCTCATTTATATCCTCAAATAAACTAAATCCTCCAGTATCTAAAGATATAATTGGGTTTGAATTTTTTGTAAACTGGAAGTCACCTATTGTGTTGTGTGAGGGAGCATTCGATGCTATATCAATTAAACGAAATGCTATACCTTTATTTGGTAAGATTATCTCTAAAACATTAATGAAAAAGATAGTAACTTCATCTGTAGAGAAAGTATATATTGCTTTGGATAAAGATGCTATTAAGTCTGCTTTAGAGCATTGTAAAACATTAATGGATTATGGTAAAAAAGTTTATTTAGTTGAAATGGCTGATAAAGACCCAAATGAACTAGGATTTTTAGAATTTACAAATATTATACAACAAACCCCAGCTTTAACTTACGATTTATTACTTAAGAAAAAAATAATGTTATGATAGAACAAAATCAAAATGTAAAAAAAGACAAAAAACTTAATCGCATCGTTGAATTTACTGATGATGCTAAGCAAATTACCATTTTAGATACTCGTTATTACCAACGCAAAGAAGGCGTTTTTTACCCTTCAGTAACATATGTGCTGTCCTCTTTCCCTAAAGATAAATTTTTTGAAAGTTGGATTAAAGATGTAGGACATAACTCCGATATCATCATGCGTAGAGCAGGAGATGAAGGTACTCAAGTACACAATGCTGTTGAGAACTTCTTAGCTGGAGAAGAAATTCAATGGTTAGATGATAATGGTAAAGCTAAATATTCTCTTGAGGTATGGAAAATGATTCTTAAATTTGCTGACTTTTGGAAAACACATAAACCAACATTGATTGCCTCTGAATGGCACTTACTTTCAGATGAATTACAAGTAGCAGGTACAATCGATTTGGTAGTAGAATTAAATGACAAATTGTGGTTGCTAGATATTAAAACCTCAAATTCATTACATGATACTTATGATTTGCAACTTGCTTGTTATAAACAAATGTGGAATGAATCATTCGATCAAAAGATTGAGAACGCTGGTATCTTATGGTTAAAAGCAGCTACCCGTGGTGCTGACAAATCAGGTAAGAAAATTCAAGGTGAGGGATGGCAACTTAAAGAAATGAACAACACCTTTGAAAACAACATCCAAGCATTTAAAAACTTATTTGAAATATTTAAATTCAAAAATCCAGATTTAAAACCATACTCAGAATTATTCCCTACATCTATTAAGTTAGATGTATAATATTTATAAGTATGGAATTATCCCTAGAAAATTTACTTAATGAACTTAATAAAGTACCCGGCGGATTAGCTAAAAATAAAACTTTAGATGATATTGCCGCTAAGCATGGAGTTGAAAAAGATAAATTAGAGAAACAACTTGAAAAAGGTATTAAAGTTGAAGCCGAACATACTACTAATAAATCAGCCGCTAAAGAAATAGCTATGGATCATCTGTTTGAAGATCCTAAATATTACGATAAGTTATCTAAAATTGATGAAGGTACTTGTGGTTATAATGCTGATGTTAAAACAGGTAAAGAATTTAAAACTCCGGGTGGTATTAAAATGAGAAAAGACCCTTACGGGTTATCTGCTTTTGCTATTGAATTAGTTAAAGAATTTAATAATGATGTAAATGAAGTAGGAGAATTATCATCTACCCCTTATAATTATGTTAAACGTTTGGATGATTTAGAATTAGATGGAGATGAATTATTTGGTACTATAGTATATGATTTTTCGGCTGGGGATATTTTTTATGATGTTATTTTTGAATATGATTATGATAATGAATTAGATAAAAACATTGTTAAAGTAGATTTTACCGCTAATGAGTCATATGAAATGACTAATGTAAATGAGCCATATAAAATAATGGCTACTATATTTTCAATTATCAAGAAAGAATTAGCTAAAGATATAGTTAAAAATAATTTAGATATTTTACTTTACACTCCAGCTGAAACTAAAACTAAAGGTAGTGAAGCAGTTAGATTAAGAGGTATTAATCAACGAAATGAATTATATAAAGCATTTTTTAAGAAAAATATACCTCATGTTAAAATGGAGGAAACACCGAATGAAACTCGTTTTTATTTAAAAGAAAATCAATTAAATGAGGCAGTTCGTTGTAAAGCACTCCATAACACACCCCAAAATGAATTAATACCTTTTATCAAATCACTCACTCAGTTTATGGATAGTGATATTGAAATTCGTCCTTTACCTAAAGTAAAATTTGTTGACGATGAGGCTAATGCCTCTAAAGTATTGGGTAAAACAGCATATTATGATCCACAAAATTGCGCGATTACTTTGTATATAACCGATAGACACCCTAAGGACATACTCCGTTCGTTTGCTCATGAGATGATTCATCATATGCAAAATATGCAAGGAAGATTAGGTAATATTGGTACACAAAATGTAAATCAAGATGACAATTTAAAAGGATTAGAGGAAGAAGCGTACCAGTTAGGAAACATATTACTTCGTTGCTGGGAAAATTCTCAAGACCAACTTGATGAAATTAAACTCCAACCTAAAAATACAGGAGTAGGTAGCAAATTAAAAGTAAATTTTAAATTAGATCCTTCTTATTTTTTTTACCCTAAAGATATAAAATCAATAAATGATGTTAATGAAAGACACTTTGGTGGGTGGATAAGTTCTAAAGATTTACCTAAAATGCAAGGTATATTACATAGAGATGATTCATCTATAGTTATACTAACCATCATACTTACTAATACAGACACACCATATGAGTATCTTGAGGCTTGGAAAAATAAACTAGATAATCTTAATATTCCATATATAGATAAAATTCTAACTCAGGGACGTAATTTTGGAATTACAGATATAGATGTTAATAAGTATATAACTTTAAATATTGAGCAATCTACTAATGAAATTAAAGTCCAACCTAAAAACACAGGAGTGGCTGGTGCTCTAACCTCTGAAGAAAAAGAATGGATTGATAATCAAGCATATACTATTGATCGCTTTTACTCATCTAATAACACAGATTTAGATTCTGATGCTCCATTAGAATACAAATTTGTCAATAGAAAAGAGATAGAAGATGAGATACAAGGCGAATACAGGACCTCTAAAGACTTAGAACTTTTTGATTCTATTCATAGAAAATTAAAAAATAAAATTTATACCTTTAATCGTGGGCACGATCCTAACATAAAAAAATACCCTGAAGATTATGATCTTCGAGATGCAGTAGTAAGAGCTGAATATAGCAATAATAACCCAGAATTAACTATTACTATGTCTGATAGACTAGATGGTAGCTATGGCTCAGAATACGGTGCATTTGATAAAGATACAGGAGAATATCTTCAATATTCTGATCTGGATAAAATTGGTAAAGTTGATGAAATCAAAGTTCAACCTAAAAAAACGGGGATAAAAGGAAAAATAAATCTTGAATTTTTCCCTAATGACCTTAAAATCAAATCATATTCTGATATCTATGATTTTTTGAAACTTTCACCTAAGAATTTCCTACCAGGAATAATAAAACTTAAAAATTTCCCATTAATGTTTACTGAAATATTTACAAATAATGAAGGTGAAATATCAATGGATTTAGAGGCTAATTCAAATTATCCTGAACGATATGATATATGGGTACAAAGATTAAAAGATTTAGGTATTCCTTTTAAGATGAATCATCCATATATTGAGGATATAAATATAGAAAAAAATTTTAATATAGAAGTTAACCCTATAAGCTAGTTATGGATAAAAAAGAAAATGTTTTAAAAAAAGAGTTTAAACAAAAAGACGTACAACGATTAAGAAATTTATTAACTAAAAAATACGGTGATAAAACTACTGTAGGGGTTGGTTATACTAAACAACAAGAATTCCATAGTGAGGGAGATGTTTGGGAGGAGGATGGCCGTAAATGGACTATTAAAAATGGTATAAAACAAAATATCACTAAGATGGATGAGGCTAAAAAAGCCCACGTTATGCCTTTATTTTGCCCTACATGTAATAAGTTAATGGTAACTCATAGAGATAAAAACTATTATATGATTCATAAAAAATGTCTTAATTGTGTTATTGATTTTGAAACTGAATTACGTCGTATAGGTGCTTGGGATGAATATGAAAGAAAAATTCAAAACCAAGAAATTGATTCTTTTATTTCTGAATTTAAAGCTTGGATAGAAGACAGTTTAACTGAATCAAACCAAGGATTTATTTCTGAGGATGGTCATATAGAAAAATGGGTTGGTGGGCCTAATAAGCAACGAGTATTAGATGATTTACATAAAACTATCGAGTATTTGTCTTCCTTGAAGAAGTAAATATTTATAACGGATATGGACTTTGCCAAATTTATTTCTTACTTACTTCATTCCAGAACTCAGGCTCACGTCTATCACCTTCAAACACCTTCTTATGCTGCTCACAAGGCATTAAATAAATATTATGATGATATAATTGATTTAATTGATGGATTAGTTGAGTCATATCAAGGTAAGTATGGTATTATAAAAGGATACTCTAATTTTGGTTTGATGGAATATGAAAGCTGTGAAGAAATTCAAAACTATTTTAAAGCGCTTGCTAGTACTATTGAATCTGAAAAAGAAGAATTACCTCAAGACAGTTATATACAAAATCAAATTGATGAAGTGGTTACATTAATTAATTCAACTTTATATAAACTAACTTATTTAAAATAAGATGTATTACATGCCTATATATAAACCTAAAGTAAAAAATGTTTACGATAGTTTAACCTTACCTAGAAAAGAATCTATGATGGATGAACTAAGATTTAATAAAATGTATGCTGTATACAATTATGGGGAATTACCTGCGGATATACAAAGAGAAGTTAATAAATATATTAGTGAATTAGACATAAAAGAAAGTGAAGATGATCAATCAATGCAACGCCAATTATTTGATCAAAATCCTTTAATTATTTTTAAATCCAAAGAAGATTTAAATAAAGCAATTGAAAGTCTCCAGGACCCTAATAACTATGGATCTTATCTAAAACAATTTAGGTCACAAGACCCTAAATTAGATAAATATATTAAAGGATTACTAGAACCTCCAGGCAATCCAGGCCAACGTAAAGCATTACTTAATAAACGCAGAGAGGAATTAAATGATCCTAATTTTGAATGGACTAAAAATACTACAGATAATCAAGTACAATTAATTAAAAAGTATTTTGAAACTAAACCTAGCCGTTCTATACTTGATTTTGAAAAAGTAGATGAAAACTCATTGATGTTTTCTTTATCTAAAAATACTTTAACTAAAATAAATATAGAAAAAATAGTATCTACTGTATTAAATAACGTTGGAATAACTAATTATAAAATGACTACTAAAAAAACTCCCAAAGACATTACTAAAGAAAACTTATTAAAGGAATTAATAAGTAAAGTTGTTTCTGAGAAAAAAATGACTCCCGCTCAAAAGAAAAAACGTGGTGAAATATATGATGCGTTAATTGATAGTGGTATGCCTTCTAAAAAAGCAGGACCTATTGCTACCTCTCAAGCAATGAAAGAAGGTTTTCCTGACTTAAATGATGATGGTGAAACTACATACGCTGATGTTTTAATAGGTCGTGGAGTTAAAGCTAAAAATGAAGATATCGACTTAGGTCACGAGGATGATGAGCCTCATATGTTAAAAGCAAATGTATATCGTATAGCTAAGTATGCTATTGAATTATACAAAATGCTTGACAAATATGACAAGATGAATGTTGAAATTGACTTTCCTGATTGGTGGCAAGAAAAAATTCATTTGACTAAAGATTATTTAGTAAAAGCTAAACATTATCTAGATTTTGAAGAAAAAGAACCTTCACTAGATGCTATGTTGGGAGAGGAAGAAAAAAAAAAAGGTAAAAACTACGTCCCTAAAACATTTACTTTCCTTAAAAGTATAAAAGATACTTTTGGTGAGAATATTAAATATTATGGTGGTAAAATGTATATTGATCCACTAGTTAAAACTGCTTTAGATAAAATAAAAAGAGGTAGAAAAACAGACAATACTACTATAGGATATTCTGATTTGAATAAATTAATTGATACTAAAATGCCTCAACAAGTTGTAATGGCCTTTAAAAAAGGATTAGAAAATTCTAAATTAGTTGATATAAATACTAAAAAAGGTACTAGACAAATGTTACCCCTTAATTTAAGTATTACTCAAGATGAAAATGGTAATTATCTAATCAAAAATCCACACTCAGATAAAATATCAGAAATTAAAGTTAAACCTGAAAATACAGGAATATAAAATAATAACAATGACACGCGCTGAAATAAAAGACTTAATTCGACAAGCATATACCAAAGCATCAGACACTGCTACTCCTCCCCCTATACCTCAAGAGGAAAAACCAAGTGCTAATGTTTTAAAATTCCCTATTGTTGCTCGTTTTCCTGAAATAGATAAAGTACTAGTACAGTTAATGACTGATCAATATGGTGTATTTATTAAAGATGTAGAATGGGTAGCACCTAAACCTACAACTTTCCGTATTAAATTAGCTAATAACCAATACTTTTATTTAACTTATAGTGATAAATCATGGACTGCTCAAGTTGAAGGTAAAAAATATTATTTGCTAAATATTCAAGAAGAAGAAAGAGCAATGGAATCTTTAGCTCGAATTTTAAAATATGGTGGTGAAAAAACAGAAGAGGATAAAATGGTAAGTAAAGAACCGGATGCTACTCCCGTTACTGGTGATTCACAAGCTATAAGTCCTTCCCCTGAAGTATTAGGTAGAGAACCAGAAGGTGTAGATGTTAACCCAGATGAATTTGAACCGGCACCTGAGGAAACACCTGCACCTGAAGAAGAAACTCCTGAAGAAGAAGCATAAAAGCTTGGAGGTATAAAATAAGTTTTGTATTTTAATGTATAAAAAATAATGGCTGAAACTAAAGTTCTAACATCTGAAGTTGTAAGTAGAATTATAACCGTTGATGATCTTTTAAATGTATATAGTATATCTTTAGAAGAATGGGAAATTGAAAAACAAGTAGTTAATACTTGGGAAGTTGGAGCAAAAGGACCTGATGGTGCTATTGTAACTACTCCTTTATTTCAAGTTAAAGTATGGTTAAAGAAAAAACAAGTTGCTTATGACTTGAATATTCTAAGAAAACAATTTATTGAAGATATAAAAGCATTATCTCCAACTGTTAAAATTAATCCTAAAAACCTTACATTAGGTAAAGGTAAATTGTTAGAAGTTAATATTTTTGACTTACACTTTGGTAAAGTAGCATGGCATGAGGAAGTTGGTGAAAATTATAATATTGATATCGCAACTCAACGATTCAATGATTGTATTGATTATTTTGCCGAAACATATAAAAACTTTAATATAGTACAGATTTTATTCCCTATATCAAACGATTTCTTTAACTCAGATCGTTCTCACCCATTTAACAGTACAACATCAGGCACACCACAAGAGGAAGATACAAGATGGCAAAATACATTTAGAAAAGGTAGAGAATTACTCATACAGGGTATACAAAAATTATCCCAATTAGCCCCAGTAGTGGTTAAAGTAATTCCTGGTAACCACGATTATGAACGCAGTTTTTATTTAGGTGATTCATTACAAGGATGGTTTCATAATGATGAAAATGTAACTGTTGATAATGGAGCTAGTCCTCGTAAATATTTTGTGTTTGGTAAATGTTTAATTGGTTTAACACATGGTAACAATGAAAAAACTACTGATTTACCTATGATTATGGCTCAAGAAAATCCTGTAGATTGGGCTATGACCTCTTATAGAGAATTTCATTTAGGTCATTTACACCATAAAAAAGAGACACAACTTAAATCAACTAATGAATACCAAGGCGTAATTATTAGACACATGAGCTCACTTTCAGGCACAGATAGTTGGCACCATAAAAAAGGATATATTGGTGCTCGTAAATCAGCTGAGGCATATTTGTGGGATTCTGAAACTGGTTTAATAAATCAGACATACTATAATATTTAAAGTAAGATCTTTGAATATTTATAAGTATGATAACTAAAAATCTTTTAGTTGAGACTATATTACAACGAATTCTAAATGAAGAATTAACTGCACCTCAAAAAGTAGCTGTTGTTCAAATTGAACACAAACCAACAAAGAAATTTTTTTATAGCTATACTACTGAACCTGCTAATTATATTAAGTATGTTTTAAAGTATAGAGAAGAAGAAGGAATTCAGAACAAAAAAGGTAGTATTTCTGATATCTTAAGAAAAGATAATAATCCATCCAATTGGAAATTAGACATTGCTGCCGTATTTGATGATTTAGAAACAGCAATAGAAACTGCTAAGCGTTATAATAAGCGAAATAATATAATTTATCAACCTAAACGCCGTCCTGAAATTAAAAACGTTCCTGTAATTGTAATTAATAAGAATGATTCTAAATTCTTAAATGATACTGTTTATGTTAAATCCGGAGTTTTAAATCAACCTCAATATAAAGATTTAAAAGTTGATAAACTAAATAGTGTTCGTGTAGCCGGAATAGAATATTACCCTATATTAAGTTTAAATTATATAAGAAAGTAAAATGGAAAAATTATACCAATTAATTAAAGAAACATTGTCTTACAAATTAGACGATTGTAATTGCAAGAATGATAAAACTACAGCTCCATTAATTAACGAGTCTAAAGTTACTGTTGCCCCTATATCTGAAAACCTTAGATATCACGTTGAACACCAAATCCCTGTTACTGAAAATATTTTTAGAGCAGGAAGTAAATCACACGTTTCTTTAATTTTAGAAACTCGTATTCTACATGAATTAGGAGTTATAAAACTTTCAGGCAAAGACAAATGGCTGTTTGAAAACACCGATTTAGGTAAATACGATGACTTTGAAGGTAAAATGGTACCTTTAGATTTACCGTTATTAGAAGAAGACGAACGTCCTCGTGATATACATGATGAGACAAGTTTATTTAATAATCTATTTATCTGGGCTGGAGATAAACCGTTTTATAGTATTAATGATGCAAATGCTTTAATGCATGCCTTTAGGAAAGATCCTTCTGGTGTTGTAAATATTATGGTAAGAACAAAAGGCGGCCAAGACATCCCTGAAGCTTACTATAAATCTTTACAATTTTATGCTAAAAAATATGGTAAAACTCTTAATGAATCTGATGATAAAAAGAAAACACCCCCAATTGGTAAACCAAAACGTGGTGGTTCTAAAAAATTCTACGTTTATGTAAGAGATAAAGGTAAAGTTAAGAAAATATCATTTGGTGATACTACTGGTTTATCTGCTAAAATTAATAATTCAAAGGCAAGAGCTGCTTTTTCTAAAAGACATGATTGCCCAAATAAAAAAGATAGAACAAAAGCATCATATTGGTCATGTCGTTTACCAAGATATGCTAAATTATTAGGTTTAAAATCATCATTTAGCGGTTTCTGGTAATGATAAAACTTATAGATATATTAAATGAGGTTACACTTCCTGCTCCTAAATTTCCCTTACCTTTTAAAAGTGGGGGGGTTAATTTAACCGGAGAAGCGGCTTGGAATAAGTGGAGAAGATGGGCTGATATAAATAGAAAAGATAAGTATATTGATGATGTATTAAATACTATTAAAAGAAATAATTATCAAACTACTCAACGACAACTAGATGTACTTGTAAGGTGGTTTAGTGGAGTACGAGAATCATTATTAGAGGCAAAGAAAAAACGAGATAGATGTCTTCGTATTGCCGATCGCAAATACAAAGAACATGGTGCCTATAAATCCGGTGCTGCCGAAAGATGTCGTCAGGGTGATATTTGGAAAGATTTAAAAGAAGAAGATTTAAACGAGGCACAAAAAGAAACTCTCCGTACTTGGTTTAAACGTCAAGGTCCTAAAGGTAAAGAAGGTGGTTGGATAGATTGCAATGCCCCTGATGGTAAAGGTGGATACAAAGCATGTGGTAGAAAGAAAGGTGAAGAACGAGCTAAATATCCTGCCTGTAAAGCAACAGCCGCACAATGTAAAGCACCAGGTAAAGGTAAAACATGGGGGAAAAAATCAAAATGATAAAATTTCTAGACATACTTGAAATAAACATCCAGAAAAAAACTAAATTAGGAGATGAAGAATCTGCAGAAGGAGAAACATACGATCTTAAATTTGCTCCTGATAAAGTTATAAAAAAATATACTATTACCAACCCAAAAACTAAAAAAGATCAATATGAGTTGATGAGTAAATACCCTGAATTTTTTGTTAAGATATATGATTATAGTCCTAAGTATGTTATTATGGAAAAAGTTCAAACACCTGTACCCGGATTAAAAGAATTACAAGATTTTACAAAAAATGAAGCGGGCATAGAATGGGTTAGAGGAGGTAATTCTCTAATGAATGTTTATTCCCAAGATATAGTATCGGGGATAGACATAGAATTAAAAAAAGATAAAAGCGATGTTTATAATCGTATTTTAAAAGAAGCAAAACAACTTAAAAAAACAGATTTAATACTATTATTAACTAAAATATACAATTTTCTTGATAAACTATATAAAACTTTACCTAAATTAAAATCATATGATTTAGATATACACCGTAAAAACATAGGTTTAGATAAACAAGGAAACTTAAAATTATTTGATATTATGTATGATGAAATGTACCGCGACCAATGATAAAATTAATTGACATATTAAACGAAAGCTTAATTGAAGCTAAACAGTATGAAAGTAAACCAATTGTTTTTGTTGGCTCTGCAGGTGCCGGGAAATCAACAACTGCCGAAGCACTAGCAAAGAAATTAGGGATACCATATGTTAATGTAGATGAAAGAGAAGGTAGTGAAGAGTATGAAAATGCATGTAAAGGTGAAAAAGGTGTTGAGGTAAATATTGTAAGAACTAAAGATGGACATAACTACGGCTCATCAAATGATGCTTATAAAAGATGTGTCCTTTCTAAACTATTACAAAAATATGGCAATAAAAAAGTTGTTTTAGACATTGGTGGGGATAGTATAAAAAATCCCGATTTACTTAAGGATTTATCTAACATTTTTGTTTTAGGTGTTCCACCATCTCCTAATGATGATAAACCATATATTGAATTTTTGAAAAAAAGTAGACAAGATAGAGCAGATAAGATGGGACAATCTGGGTTAGAAGCAGGAATAAAGGATGATGATATACAACAATCTATTAGTAGTATTAGACAATATTATGAGGGTAAAAAAAATATAGGTTTATTTGATTTAAATAAGAAAAGAAAAACAACAGAAGAATTGGTAAATGAAATTATATTTAAACTTTCATAATGATAAAATTGATTGACATATTAAACGAAATAGCTGATTCACCATATTCACTGTATTCTCCTAGTTATCATAAAGAAGGTAATTTTAATAATTATGTTGATTATGAGTTTACAACCGATACTGGAAAAGAATATTATGTTCGATTTGATAGTAAATGGAACGGCCGAAGTAAAAAACAAGACCAAAAATATAACTGGGGAACTGAATTAACTTTTTTTCCTAAAGCATTTAAAACTACTCCTAAAACTGAAGAAGGTGGTGAGAATTTTGGAAAAATTTTAGCAACTGTAGGTAAAGCTCTTAAAGAATATATTGCTACATACAAACCAGAGTACGTATTTTGGAAAGGAATTAAAGGTCATGAAGAACAAGTTACTGGAGATTCTACCAAAAGACAAAGAATTTATAACATGGTTATGGATAAAATGTCTAAAGGAATAACAGGGTATACTCCTATAAAAGGAGATAAACTTTCTGGTATCGTAACTAACAGTGAAATCCCAGTACCGGGGGCAAATAAAATATTTGCATATCCTGAAGAACCTTCATTTTATGATGAGGTAGAAGCTAAAGCTAGAGTATCAAGATTTAATTTACAACGATAATGATAAAATTTTCAGACATATTAAACGAGGATAAAGAATACCCTCCATACATGTACTCACCAATAGGATTTGGTTGTCATGTTTGTAAGTACCATTACATTGAAGACGAAAAACATATGTGCTCAAATAAACAATATCAAGTATATATGGGTACTAAAGAATTAGTAGATAATGAAGGTAACCCAATTAAAGACCCTTCAAAGTGGTGTTCAAATTGGTTTATACCTAAAGGCAAATGAGACCCTATACCGACATAGAAGTTACAGACGAATATATTATACGCGAATTTTGCGATAATATCGATCCAATTGAACTTTTGTGGCATCGTGATGATGAACATAGGATAATTGAAATTATCGGCGCTACTGACTGGAAATTGCAATTAGAAAACCAGTTACCTACCTCTATAAATCAACCTATACATATTCCTAGACACGAATGGCATCGTGTAATTAAAGGGACAGGTATATTAAAACTTAAAATACATAAGTCTTAACATATTTATTATATATGGTTAAGTTCCATTCATTATTAAAAGAGTTTATATTATCTGAGTTTTCTGATAAGATACTTAAGCAAATGCTTGGTTTATACAAGCAACAAAAACCTAATTTAGATGATGAACAGATTCTTTACTACGTAAAACGGTTTGATCAAATCAAATCTGCATTAAAGAAAAAAGTTGAAGATAAAGATCCAACTGTGTTAGCGTTATTACCTAGAGATTTAAAATCTGATGATTCATTAAAAAAGAATTTTTATTTAGAAATTACTAGATATAAAAAATTTGATGAATTAGAAAAATTAATTGATGGTGCTTTTTCTAAAGCTCAAGCTAAAAAAGAAAAAGAAGAATTAGTTAACAGTGCTGAAGCCGATGCTGATAAAATATATGATAAAGATAATTTAGAAATATATAGAGGTGATGCTGAACATAAATGTATTAAGTATGGTAGAAACCAATACTATTCTTGGTGTATAGCTCGTACTCAAGGAAGTATGTACTCTGGATATCGCTTCCAGGGTGTAGGTGGAAAAAGTAGAATGTTCTATTTTGTTTTTGATAGAACACGTCCTGATAGAAAAGACGGAGGTCGTTTTGATGATCCTTACCATGCTGTAGTAATACATGCTATGGAAAACGGAGAATATGCTGTTACGGATGCCACTAACATGGGAGATAAACCCGCCAAAACGTGGGATGATGTAATAAAATTATTACCTGCTGAATTAGGTAGTAAATTAAAAGGATTAGAATCTATATTTAAATATATTCCTCCAAGTAGTGAGGAAATTGCTCAAGCGGCAATGAAAGGTAAAAGATTATCTTTTGAACAATTTGCTGAATTATCATATGCTGATAAAAAAACATATGTTCAAGCAAACGCTAGTAACAGAAATATAATTGATTCTAATATATTTAAATCTTTAGATTTAGATTTAAAAAATGAATGTATTAACTTTGGTAGAATATGTACTTTTGATGAATTAAAATCAAATGTTGGTCTTTTAAAAAGATATCCTGATTTTAGATTTACTAGATACCCTAAAGAACCATTACCATATCCTTTTATTCCTTATTTAAAAGATGATTTACAACAAAAATATCTAGCGGAATTTGAAGATGAATACCTGACATTTGATGAGATTGAAAAATATTTTTCTGATACTGTAGTTAAGAATTATATTGATAAGCAAATTAAAAAGTTTGGATTTTTACCTCCCGAGGCTGAAAAATTCATGAGTTCATCTCAAAAACAAGTATACAACTTATATAGTATATCTTTTAAAGACATCAGTTATAGTACTAATCCAGATATTGAAAATAGTACAATGGCTCCCTTACGTTTAGTAAGTGTTGCCCCTATTTCAGCACAAACATACAATGATTTATCTACTCAAGAACGTAAATTATATCTTGAATTAGTTGATAAATTATTTGAACAAGGTAACGGTGTAGAAAGACATAGTGATTTCTTCATGGGTGTACCTCAAATGATACAAATTAACAATAAAGTATTTATGCTTTGCCCTACATCTACCAACTCAGATATATTTTCATTAATAGATGAAAATGGTAAAGTAGTTAAAGACAATATCTATACTTTAGAAATTTATAAAAATGGACGTGAAATAGAATATGATTCTACACCTGCTGGACCCATATATAAAATTTCAGGACAAAGAACATGGTATTTACCTCAAACCGAATATGATAGATTAAAACTATTAGATGAGGATGGGGACGAAATTAGATTTGATATGAACAACTTAGAAGAAAATAACGAATTAGTTAAAAAATTCCAAAAATTAGCAGGTATACAGACAGAAAATGAGGTTAAACCAGCTGTTGCTCCTCCAACAACTAAACCTAAACCTGGAACTAAAAATCCTTTAATTCCTCCTCCATCAGCACCTAAAAAAAGACCAGCTAAAGCTCTTAGTGAGGAAGATACACAAGAAATAATTGGAAAAATAATTCAACGTTTTAAAAAACTACGCCAATGAAATTAACACAATTAGCTAAACAAGTAATTGAGGAAAAAATCCAACGTTTGAGTGAGGTAGATTACGAGGAAATATTTTCTCCTGAAACTATGTCTTTATTAAAAAAACAATCTAAAGACGAATTAGTAAAACTAGGAAAAAATTTAAGACAAATGATGAGTACAGCTAGTACATTACTTCCTGAACTTATTGAAGCTGAACAACCTCATATTGATTTACTTGAGGAAATAGCTAAAGAAATTGTTACCCAAGCTTATCCTATCATTAAGTACTCAAAAATAAAAATCAATGCTAGTATAGGTAAAGGTGAACTTCCCAAAGGAGCTCCGGGTGGTGAAGAAGAGGAAGAACAACCTGATGTTAATTTACCTCAACCTACTTTAACTGGTGAGAAAAAACGCCGTATCATAAACGGAATTACTCAAGGTGCCTCTATCCGTGGCACTTTTGCATTCCTACTATTTAGAGAATATCTAGATGATCTAGGTGATGATATGATTAACCGTTACAATGAGTTAATGAAATCTGTATTTGGTATTTATGATGATGAAAATGCTATTGCTCAGATGCTAGCCCTATTAGCTCAAGGTCAAAAATCACAAGGAGGTGAATCTGAAGCTTACTATGATGAAGAAACAGAAACTCTTGTAATTAATGCTACAGCTATCTGTTTTCCAATGTTAGTTCACGAAATTGTAAAAGGATTATATGAAATATTATCTTTACAAGGATTTGGAGCCGATGCTGAACAAAATAAAAAGATTGTAAGTAAAGTAGATAAATTATCTAATGAACCCAATGATATACGTTTTGGTAAAATTATGTTTGATGCTATTAATAAAGTATATATTAAAAGTGAAATTAATGATACTAGAGTAAGAGATCTTTTTTTTCCTGAAATGTATAAAATAGATGATGAAACTGAATTTGTTAATTTTGTTGTAAATGCACTTGAAAATAAACTAACACCTACTCAAGAAAAATGGGCAATGGATACTATGAGGGATATTGAGCGTAATTTAAAAGCTAATGATGCTAAAATTAACAAAGATATCCCTAATGATGAAGATGATAAAGACGTATTTACTGAAATTAAAGTTCAACCTAAAAACACAGGAGTAAGTAGTAAAATTAAAAAATTAGGTATAACTTTAGGAAAATACAATCTTAGTGGAAATGAAATAGGTAGCAAATATCCTTGGGTTTATGCCCAAGAAAAATTAAATCCTACTACTAAAAAGAATGCTGAATATTTTTTTAACAAACTAAATATAACACCTACAAAAATATCTATTGGTTTAGTATATAGAGGATCATTATCTGATGAAGAATTTAATAATTTGTCTGATATAGAAAAAATAAATAAATTAGAAATTGAATATAAAGCCAAATCATTTTATATTGAAGGAAACTATAAAGGTACTCCTATTATCATAGCTAGAAAAGAAACAAGATCTCCGATGGCCGGACAAACTTATTTAGTTTCCCCTTATACTAAATTAAAATTTAACCATATTAAAGACCTACCAGCTAATGAAATTTTAGCTGCTTTAAAAATACCTAATGATGGGAATGTTGATGAAATTAAAGTTCAACCTGGAAACACAGGAACCACCCCTCCTCTTACTCCAGAAGAAAAAGAATGGATTAAAAAACAATTAATGGGTTTTGATCCGGGACACACACCTGAAGGAAACCCTGATGAACCTTTAATCTATACTTTTATTGATAGAGATAATATAGAAGATGATATAGAAAATGAATATATGACCTCTAAAGACTTAGAACTTTTTGATTCTATTTATAGAAAATTAAAAGGCAGAATTTATACTCTTAATATCGGTAGTAACGATCAAGTAGATGATTACCCCCAACTACGAGATAGTGTGGTAAAATCGGAGGATGGACCTGGATTAACTGTAACTTGGTCTGATTGGGATGATGATGGAAATCTTTTTGGCGCTTTTGATAAAACTACAGGAAAATATATTAAATACTCTGATTTATAATAATGATTAAAAAATCACAAATAAAAGAAGTATTACTTAAATATATTGTTCCTTTACAAAAACAATACCCCGATTTTTACTTAGGTGGAAGTCTTGCTTTAATATTACAAAAACATATTCCTGCTCGTGATGTTAAAGATTTAGATATAATATCTCCCGTTTCTTTTGGTGATTTACATGAAACAAAATTCCCTTACAAGGGTATGGTGACTAGTAAAAAAACTTACCATATACGCGAAATAAAAACATGTTTAGATTTTTTTCACAATCCTAAAGCAAAATATGTTACCGCTAATATTCAAGGACATACTATAAAATTATCTCCTATAGATGAAATAGTTCATGCTAAAGAAAATAAAATTTGGAGTCCTGTATATAAGAACAAACAAAAAGATTTAAAACAAATTATTAAAGAAATTTTTAGTGAAATTAAAGCTCAACCCGTTAATAGATTAATTAAACCTACCAAAAAAAAAACCATAACTGATGAACCATATATAGATATAGATACTTCTTTTATAGAAGACTACATTTTAGATTATGGTGAAATTAGTTATGATACTATTCAATTTTTTAATTTTATTAATGTTAAAGCGAATGAAAACACAATACGCGACGCCGAATATATTAATCATATTTTAAATGGAGACTATAAGCTTTATTTTAATGAAGATAAAAAAGAAATTGATTATATTCTAACATTAAATGATCCTTTAAATATAAAAGATTATGCTCGAGATAGAGCAGAAATGTTATCTGATAATCCTGAAGACATAGACTTTCTTGCAGAAGAAATTATGTTGGCTATAGAAACTATCCAAGACAATATTCCTAAATATATTGCCGCTAAAAAAATATTAAAAGATAAGTTTACCATTATTAGTAATGATGAATTTAGTGTTATACTAACTTCTGATTCTAATGGCCATTCATTTCTTTATACTATGATAGAAAAACAAGATGGTTATTTTAATAAAAATGGAGAAATAGTAATTTATACTACATAACCTAATATTTATAACCATACAGACTGATTCATAGCCAGTCGACTTAAAAATAAAAATTTTTTGAGATCTGTGGCCTCTATTTGGAGGTCACTTTTTTTATACGTACATTTATAACACAGAGGATATGAATAAGAGAATTGTAATTGTAGGAGCAGGGGTTGCGGGTATCAATGCGGCAACCAAACTTGTAGATAACAACTACCCAGGCGAATTAATCACTATTATTGATATGGGAAAAGACCCATACAATCGCAAACCCGAGGAAGTAATGACAGGTATGTTAGGTGCTGGAGGATGGTCTGATGGTAAATTGACTTACCATACAGCAATTGGAGGTCAATTATCTAAGTATTGTGGTGAGGATAAAGCAATGGAACTAATGGATCAAGTTATTACTAACTTTAAACGTTTCCATCCTAAACCAGAAGAAGTACAATGTTCAAATCCTGTAGCTGAACCCGATTTTATTAAACCACATTTTGGTTTACGATTATTCCCAGTATGGCACGTAGGTACAGATTATTTATCCGAAATTGCTAAAAATTGGTATGATTATTTAGTGTCTAAAGGTGTTGAATTTCAATGGGAAACTAAAGTTATTAGTATTGATTTTGAAAAACAAGATTTAATAGCAGTATGTGAAAATCCTAAATTAGTAGAATATTATAATTACGATGAACTTATCTTTGCAGTAGGCAAATCAGGTATTGATTTTGCTCAACAATTAGCAAACGAATACGCATTACCCGATGAACCTAAATCAGTACAAATTGGAGTTCGATTTGAAGCACCACAACATCACTTCCAGAAACTAATCGATATTAGCTACGATTTTAAATTATATCGTAAGTTTGAAGATAAAGGAGTATCATTACGTTCATTTTGTACAAACAATAATGCCGCTTATGTTGCTGTGGAAGAAACTTATGGTGATGTTACTTACAATGGTCATGCTAAAAAAGATCCTAAATATTTAAATGGGATGACTAATTTTGGTATTATTATGGAATTAAATAACATTAAAGACCCATTTAAATGGTCGCGTAATGTTGTAAATAAAATACAATCAAATGAAACTGGTTTATATTATAGTCCATCTCGTACTCCTTCAACAACATCAGAAGGTAATGGTGTAAGTGCAACCCAAATTAGTTGGTTAGGATTAATAGAAGTAATGGATGCGTTTGAAGGATATTTTGAATATATTGTTAATTTTATTGATGATATGAAGAAAGTATTCCCAACACTAGAAGATGATTGGGGTATTTATATTCCTGAAGTAAAATATCTTTCACCTGAACCTTTAGTAAGTTACAAAGATCTTAGTTTAACTAAATTTTCTAACGTACATTTCGTGGGTGATGCTTTAAGTGCAAGAGGAATTACAGTTTCTGGAGCACAAGCAATTTATGTTGCTGAATCTTTATTAGAGCAAAGCTCAATTTTAAATTACCATGATGAAACATGGTACGATGGTGATATAATCAATTTTATATAATATGACAACAAAATACGAATTTACAAAGAAATTGAAAAAAGCAGATGGTACAGTTGCTTATGTGTGGGAAGGTAAACTTCACAATTGGGAAGGTCCTGCTTTAATCACTCCTGAAGGTAAAAAAGAATATTATATTCATGGAATCCAGTATACTGAGGAAAACTATAAAGAAGCATTGCGAAATAGAACTGGTATCCCTCCTATGAAAGATCCACGATTTAAAACTAAGTTTTAGTTTTCTGTAATTAGGTAATATTTATAACAAAATATTATAATGGATAACTTTGATTTACACAAGTATTTAAGAAATAACCCTTTATTAACTGAGTCAGTTGATAATAAACTAACCAAAAAGAAAGTAAAAGAAATGGTTAGAGAGATGGCTAAAGGAACTATAAATACTCCTGATGAAACTAACTTAAATAAAGCTATTGGAAATGCTCCTAACGTAGTAGCAAAATTATCTTTTATTAATCAACCTACGGAATTAGATGGCGCTTTTAAAGTTGCATTAGACTTTTCAGAACTTAAAAATGTTTCTAAATCTACAGTAATAGCTGCCCTTAAACGAGCTATGGATGAGTTATCTCCTGATTCTCAAGCTATTAATACTGTTGGTGATCCTATTGGACCTAATTCTAAAAACTTTAACACAGCACCTTCTCAAAGACCTGATAAAACCTATGATGTAGGTAATATGAAGCCTATCCAAACTATGAAAGAAGAAATGGTTGATGAAATGGCTTTAGATGAAATGGCTCGTATTGCTAAACCTTCTAAATTAGCTGATGATTGGGAAGAAAAAATGGCTAACTTACCTGACCGTTTTAAGAAAAGTACTCGTTTCGATCGTGTAATTAAGTATTTCCAAAAATATAAAGATAAAATTGGTCAACCTATTAACCCTAATACTGATCCTCTTACAGCAAAAGCAATTGATTTTTATGGTACTTTAGCCCATATTGCCGACGAGGAATTCCAATCATCAGATACAGCTAGTGCTGCACCTATCGTTTCTGCTTTGAAAGATGCTGGTGTTGTAGTTTCAGGTGATTTCGTAACTGAACCAGCTAAATACAGTAAAGAACCATCAGTACCTGGTGCTAAAGGAAGACCTAAAACCGAAACCGGTTACTTCCAAAATGCTATGGCTAAGTTTAAAGAAGGCAACTATGAATTTTCTCCTGAAGAGCAAAACGCTTTAGAAAACATGGTTAAAGCATTACAAGCTGCCTTGACTAAAAAACCTGAGCCAAAAGCTAAAAAGAAGTAAAGTAATGGATTCATTTGATTTAAAGCAATTTCTAGTTAAGAACAAACTTACTGAAAACAGCAAGTTAAATGACGTAAAAATCTACCCTGGAAATACAGGACAATTTCATAGTTTGAACCCGTTTACCTTATTAACTAAGAAAACATTATTTGCTGATTTCATCTATCGTGTAGGTGGTAACAATAGTGACGATATAAATTCAAGATTTGCTAGAAGTATAAGCGAACTTTTAAATTTATTAAAACGTACAAATACACTCCAGGGAACCCATACAATAGATGATATATTTGAATATGAAGAAATGAATGATGTTGAGGATGGAGATGAATCTTATGCGAGCTCTGCAGAATCATTAGCATTTTTTCAAAAATTACCCCTTCATTTTAAATTTATTGTTACACATAATATTAATGGTTATAATGAAAGTTTTGAGATTACTAAAATAGGATCTAATAGTTTTACTACAGAAGAAATAGATAATGAATTAGATGAAATTACTATCAATCCTCAAAGTACGGGAATAAAGTTAGGAGGAGATTCACCGTTTTTTTCTTTTGTAAAAAATAATAAACAAGAAATAGCATCTCTTAATCCTGTATTTACTGATATCATAATGAATAGTGGAGAGGAAAAACTTGATAGAAAATCAATATACTTAGAAGACATAGCATATCCTGATTATACTTATGAAGACTTTATCAAAGATTGGAAATTATATAATCCTGAAGTAATAGTATTAGGAGACGAATTAATGTCTGTTTTTGTTGTAAATATGTCTCTTCCTTTAAAGTTTGCTAATGTTTTAACATCAAATGATTATACATTTTTTGGTACTAGACCTAATTCTGAAAATGCACTTAAACCTTACACTGTAGCTAATAAAAAAATATATATAACTTGGGGTATTCCTGACCCAGGATCAAATTAGGAAATTATGGATAACTTTGACTTAAAGCAATTTTTAATTGAGAACAAACTTACTGAAAACAGCAAGGTAAATGAAGCTTGGACTAAAGAACGTAGAGAACAAGATCCTGAAGGTTATGCTAAGTACTTAGAAAAAGCTAAACAAGCTCAAAAACAATACTACGAAAAAAATCGAGAAAAAGCTAAACAATACTACGAAAAAAATCGAGAAAAAAATCGAGAGTACGCTAAACAATCTGCTAAACAATACTACGAAAAAAACCCAGAAAAAGTTAAACAACGTACTAACCAGTATAATAAACAACATAGAGAAAAACTTAAACAAGCTGCTAAGCAATACAAAGAAAAAAACCTAGAAAAATTAAAACAAGCAGCTAACCAGTATGCTAAACAACATAGAAAAAAATTAAAACAAGATCCTGAAGCCTATGCTAAGTATTTAGAAAAAGCTAACCAGTATAATAAACAACATAGAGAAAAATTAAAACAAGATCCTGAAGTATATGCTAAGTATTTAGATTATCAAAAACAATATGCTAAACAAAACAAAGAAAAATATGATTCTTATGTAAAACAATCATCTGATTTTTTCTATAATACTATCACTAACAACCCAAGTCCTGAATTAAAAAACATTAAAGATAACCCTAAACTTTTAACTAAACTTTACTCTGAGTTTATTAAAAAAGCTAAACAACAATATAAATCTAAAAATAAAGACTTTTCATTTATGGTTACTGAAAACAGCAAGTTAAATGAAATTAAAGCTACTCCTAAAAATACGGGGGTAGGTAAACAAAGATTTTCACTAGAAAAATGGGAAAATTTAGGCGAAGATTTTGAGTACGATAGTGATGATGATATCTATATTTACTACGGTATATTATTTTTTAATGATCCTGAACTTAAAGAACTAAGCTCCGAAATTCAGTACAATGACTATACAGAGGAAGAATGGGAAACTATAGAGGAAAAAATAGAAACTTTAATAGAAATTCTAAATAAAAATAATATAGAGTGGAGTCAACGTACAACTAGTAATTGGATTAACTTTACTATCTATTATTAAAAGATAAAATATGAAACTTCAACCAGGTAATACCGGCTTATCTAATTTAAATAGACCCGTTGATATTGTATCTCCTGGGGAAGATGGTGAAGATGGTTTTTATTATGTTGATTTAGATAAATTAAAAAAAGAATTACAATTTAAATACTTTAAAGATTTATTTGATTCACCTAAAACATTTAATGATGGTTTAATTAATTATTTAAATGATATTATAGATTTTGATGGGCCTGACAGTTATAAAAATATGACTTTAAAAGAATTAATAACAGATTTTAAAGCATGGCTTCAAAATTTTACTACAGATTAGGAAAGCTAATCTTTCTTTTGTATATTTATAATTAAAATATAAACTATGGATAATTTTGATTTAAAGCAATTTTTAGTTGAGAATAAATTAACTGAAAATTCTCGTTTAATTGAGATTAAAGCTATCCCCCGAAATACAGTAATAGACAAATTTAAAAATTGGTCACCTTATAAAAACATGAGCAATAAAAAATATTATGAAAGTTTTAAAAAATTTGTTAGATTTAATTTAAAACAACACAACGTTATAGATGAACACATTGAAATATATTTAGATGAAATTTTGAAGGCGGATGATGTAAAAGCATATGAAGGAATTAGTGATGAAAATTTATATAAAGATTTTCTTGAATATAAAAATGATCAAATTGAGCAAGATGAGGATTTATATGATTTCGATTTTTAATTTATAAAATAATAAAATACATTTAGATTAAGGCTTGGGAAACTAAGCCTTTTTTTGTATATTATAGATTATGAAAATAGGTTTTTGTGGAACAATGAGTGTTGGTAAATCAACATTAGTAAATGCATTAAGTGAATTACC
>B570J29032_109959539_pt1 | contig 31291 bp, 38 predicted proteins | sample LakMenEpi16Nov12_FD_29032 | JGI IMG/M metagenome (IMG submission 29032) | reverse complement strand
AAATTTTCAACTCTAACAAAATAATCAGGGATTCTATCGTGAAAAGTTACACAATCGAAATTTGTATGATGAAATATTTGTGTTTCTAAAAAATCATCAAAATTTTCGATTGTTGCTTCATCCTTTTTTGCCATTATATAGAAAGAAACATATCTTGAGTAGGGATTTCTAGCCGTAGCTAACATCTTATAATCATGGTGCCCTTCAAATAATTGACAAGTGTGTTGCTGAGTGATTCCTTTAGATAAAAAACTTCTTTTACCGCCATCGAACATATAAAAATTGAAACCAAAATATTTCATATTTTGTTTCAAATGGGACGTGCCGGTTTTAGCCCACAACCAAAGAAAAGTTTTGTGTTCCTCTGAAATATTCAGCCCATAATTATTTTCTATCTCCCCACTTTTTTTGCATGTACTGCACGTATCTGTCTTGTTTGTTTCCATTGTAGAGAAAATAGGCAACGTAGTAATCAAAATACCACTCAAGTTTTTTGAAAAATTTATTCTTCTTCATCTTCTTCTAATTCTTCAACATTAGTAACGGTATAATCTTCTCCTCCTGATGTTTCACGTTGCCAATGGTCATCGTTATCATCAACTTCACCATTCTCAACCATCTCAATTGCTTCATCTTCAGTTTCCGCTTCGACAGTATAAGTAACATATTCATCGATAGTTCTCACACCTGTTATAGTAAATCTTTTCATAGAAAATATTTTTTTATCGCTTCAAGTTTATCATCAGCGTCAACCAACATTTGTAGAGCTTCTTCTGCATTTTTGTAGAAATCTCCTGTTGAATGGTCGCCTATTCCTGCCGCGTGGTTAGATAATAGTTCCAAAGTTAGAAGAGCTTTGGCTTTCTGTGCTTCAGCTTCAAGCTCAAGCATTTTGATTAAATGTTTTTTTACTTCTGCCATTATTTTTTGTTTTTATGTTTTTCGGAACGTTGTCCTTTTTTATACGGTTTCTTTTCTACTTGTTCAGTAACTTGTTCAGTTTCCTGTTCGGTAGGTTTGGATTTTCTTGTTTCTTTTTTCCACTCAGATTTAGAAACGTAAGCCCAATAGTTACCTACCATGTTGTTTGCAACTTTGTCTTCGACTCTCCTAATTGTTCCGAGAGCAACATCTTTGGTTTCCTTGATTGATTTAATACACTTCATTGGTTTTTTCCTCCATGTTTTGATTTATAATTGATAAAATTTCTTTGTCAGACTTACCTTCTTTGTATAGGTCGTAAATTTTCGAACTTAAAGAATCTTCGAAAATCAATGCATCGCTTTTACCATAATAACCTTTAAGATTATTAGATTCGAGTGCGAAAATACTATTTTTTGAATCCACGTATCTTTTATTGAAACCCATGACACAAATATATTACAATTGTATTGAAGTGTCAAAGTTTTTTAGAATTTCCATGTTGACAATTTGATAAACATAAGTCATAAGTTTTCTCTTCATCATTGGAATGAAAGTTTGTTCCATCGGGAAGTTTTGGGAAGTTTTTACTTCGAATATAGGTAATAACTCACAACCAGATATTTCTTTCCAAGTTGAGGTTTCTAAAATAAGTTTACCTATTACTATATCTGTTTTGGGTCCTTCGTAAAGTAATTTTAAATATAACTTAGTTTGTTGTTCACCTTTATCTAACTTTTTGATTTCATACTCCCATATAAAAAGTTTTTCAATTTCTTTGAAATAAAAATAAACAAATCCTCTACCTGTTGATATGTTTTCCTTGTTCTTTCTAATTGATAAATGAATGTTGTCGAAGGCTAAATTCCAAATAGATTTTCCAATATTAAAAGTGTCGAAAAGTTTAGAACCAGAGAATTTTATTGTTTTATCAAGTTCAGATTCTTCTTCAGGAGAAAGTTCTCTTGGTTTTTTTGGTAATAATTCTTTTAGAAGAATTTCATCATCACAAGATTCAAATTTTTTTGTAGTGAAAAGAATTAAATTTTCTTTGGCTAAGGATTGAAGATTTGCTAAGTGTAATGATAACTCAACAAAATCTGGATATATCTCAAGCTTGTCAAATCTTTTCTCACATTTTTGAATATAATCCAAGACAGTATATTTGTTATATTCAAAATCCAAAGGTTCTTTGAACATCCATTCAGGGTCTAACTTGAATTTTATGTTTTTCTTTCTCGGCATAATTAAAAATACTAAACCAAAAAATTTAATCAATTCTACATACCCAAAAGTATTGTCCCAAAACTTCTCTTTCGTCCATGTTACCATCATAAGAGGCTAACATCCCATATCCATCCTCGTCGATTACACCATCTATAAAACTTTCTCTGTCAATATAATAATCGATTTCCATCCCATAATCATTCATATATTCGATGGGATTTCTACTTATATCAGTCATTTTTGTCTCAACAGCCCTATCAATCAAATGTTGAGGGATATCCCCTTCAGGATTTGATTCAATTTCACTTATTTCTTGTTCCATTTCATCAACTTCTTCTTGTAACTCATCGATTTTATCTTGTACCAATTCATCAACATCTTCATCTCCTGTAAGTCTTTCTTCTAACAAACTAATGAGTCCTTCAACTTTAGATATTCTTTCTTTGTAAATCTCTATTTTTTCCTTCTGTTGAGTAGACAATTCTCTATCATCATCATCAAAATACACATCTGGATTATTCGTGATATCGTCTTCAAAAATACTTTCAAACTCACTCAAAACTTTTTCTTCATCGATGTGATTTTCCATAAATCCTTTTCTAAATCCCTCGTAACCTATATCATCAATAAGCTGGCTTACATATTCCTCCGCAGATTCTTGAACCTCCGTTTCTGTACCTACTGCATATGTTTTACTCGTTACCTTGGGAATTTCAAATTGAGTCATATCATAATACTGTCCGTTTGGAATTATGTCATAAACATCAATTTTATTATCGAATTCATCTATTTCGTCTTCCAAATCAGAAATTTCATCCAATAATTCAGCTTTTTCATCTTCGTCATCTGTTGTATTGTAAGTTTGGTTCAACTCCTCAATTTTTTCAGAAATTCTTTTTTTATTTTCCAAATCTTCGGGTGTGAGAACCTCTAACTCTGACTCATACTCTAAATAATACAACAAAGCCCAAGCCTTTCTACCCTCAAGTGGACAATTGATATCAAGTTCCCACTCTTTGTTCTCTCTTCTCCTATCACCCTTCAACTCCTCTGAGTAATCAACCTTTTCTGATAATATTTGGGAAAATTTCATCTAATTTTTATTTAATAAATATCTTTTCATTCTTATATTTCGATTCGACACTATTTATAACAATAAACTTATTTCAAATCAAAAATTATGGGATGCGGTTGTAAAAACAAAGGTAATCAAACTCCTCAACCTCAAGTGAATAACCAACAACTTCAGGAAGCTCAAAAAACTCCACAAGAACAGGTTAAAGATGCCGTGAAAAAAACAATTGAAAAATATTATACGGCTCAAAAATCTAATGGTTGGGTCAGAAAATAATCTGAAAAAGGTATTTTATAAAAAGGGACAAAATTTGTCCCTTTTTTTGTATTTATATGTATGAATTGGCAAGAAATTATAAGTGATTTTAATGATGGTGACACATGGGCGTTGAAATACTTCAACAATGATTATGATGATTTTTTTGCGGTGCTTAAATCGAAAAAACTTTTTCATTTATTAGACCCATTAGCCAATGACAGTAGAGAATGGCAAAACCAATATTTCATTTGGACCATGGAGAATGATAAACAAGAGTTTTACAAATACATGAATCGCATTTTAGGAGATGTTCAAATTGATGAAAAAGGTGATGCTTATTTGATTTTGGACGACAGAAAAGAATTAGCAACACTTTTTTGTGATAGTAGTAGAGATTTTTCACGAGACACCATTGAGAATATCTTGGGTGAGGATAATGATTGGTTTGAATATTATTCAGAAACAACTGATGATGTTCATAGAGACGTGGTTGAGGAATTAAATCAAGAAAATTTGAAAACTTTATACAAGAAGATTATAGATGATTTAAAAAATGAACGGGTAGAAACAGAGACTGAGGAACTAGAATTGATTGCCTCTGAACAAGGTCATCCAGACTACGTTGAAGTAAACGAATCAAACATAGCCAGAATTGTGGATGATAGAGATACATTCAATGAATTGATGAAAAAATATTTGGATATTGAAGGTGATTTGTATAGAATACACTCCGACGCTTACAATTCAGCATATGAGAGTCAAATTTATAAAAATATAATGAATGAATTGGGTGATTATTTCTATGAGGGTGAGTGGATATCATCCCCACATCCTTATAAAAAAGATACTATGAAGTATCAATACAAAATGAAAATAAAGGATTTCGAAGGACAAATTTACGATTTCTTACATAACAAGTATTCAAACGCAATTGAAGATGAGGCGTATTTTATTAGAATATTAGACGAAAACAATGATTGTTTGTACCCAAGGATTTCTGACTACCCCGATAGTAGAGAGGTCGATAAAAATATAAACATGTATTTCAGTGATTTTTTCTGATGAATAATAAAAGTATAAATACCATTCATGAGAGGGTTCAAAGTCCACCTAAAAACCCCCCGAAGAATATTAAAAACATTCTATCTAAGATTAGATTGTTTGAGATATTCCCAAAGATTTTTGCCGTTGTAATTAAAGATGATAAACTCCGTGCAAGAGTTTTCATGCGTTATCAAGAATTTTATGAGTCAGACTCAGAGACATTCAGAGGACAAGGTTTTAAATGGGTCGATTTTGTCAAATTCTATAAGGAAAAAACTAAGAATGACATTTTCACTTACCATGAAGATTGGTCTGGTTATAATTTACCGTGTGATTCAATCGAATCGTGTATAAAAGTAATTCCTGACATAAATTATTTTGACCTTATTATGTTTTCAATTATTGATACCATAAAAGAAAAAACAGGTAACAACAATTTTTATTTAATCGGTATCGACCAAACAGATGGAGAGGACTTGAGTTTAATCTATCATGAATTAGCACATGGGTTGTGGTATAGTTCACCTAACTATAAAAACTTACAATCTTATAATATCAATAACCTAAATCCATCTACATTAGATTCCATGACAAGAAAAATCAAAAACATGGGTTATGGTGAAAATGTAATTGATGATGAGATTCAAGCATATTTATCTACAGGGATTTTACCTGATATGGCAAGAATAAAAGACATCAAGAAAGCTCAGGTGACCTTCAAGAACTCTTTTGATAAATTCGTAAGTAAAATAAGTCTCAAAGAGATTCCAATAAATTGGGGGGTAGATTTACAAAAATGAATAAAATAAGAAATATAATCACCAATCTAATATTGGAGGCACAGAGATATAAATTTTCTGATGATGTGAGAGATAGAATGAAATCCGTCACAGAAAAATTATGGTCTGATAGAAATAAACCTTATAAAGGAAAAGAACTAGTTGATGTCATTCCTTTTAAATTAGCCGATGGAGTAGAGGGTTTAGCTAGAGTCGTGGTAAACCCAAGACTACCCTACATGGGTCAGATGGGTACAAAACCTCAAAAGTCAGTCGACCCGGCAGATATTGTAATCGAAGTAAATCCAAAACACTACGAGTCAAAAAAAACACTTTATCTTACACTATATCATGAAATGATACATGCCAGTGACCCAACACAATCTCATTTGTTTAGTCCCAAATATATGGTGACTTACAATGAGAAATCAGATAAAGATTATTGGGGTCATCCAATAGAATTTTTTGCAATTTCAAATGAATTTTTGGAGGGTTTGGTTCTCGAATTTGAAAGAAGAGTTAAAAGAAACAGAAAAATTGAAAACCTACAATTTTTAGAAAAATCATTAAAAAATATAATCAATTATTTTGCCAAGGGTGACCCACTATCTAAACTCTCGAAGGATATTTTATTTAGAATAAATGATGAACATTTGGGAAATGACCTTATCAGAGTTTTCAAAAATTTAACCACCGATAATCCTCAACTTGCAGATTTTATGTCTGAGAGAGGAGGAGAAGAACCTTACTACATTTATTATGTTGAATTGATTAAAAAGTATAACCCAGAAATTTGGAAAAAATTTCTGTCGATGTTATACCAAACTGGTTTCGAAATAAGAGATTTAATTCAAAAGACCGAAATCTAAATAAGTCCTCTTTCCTTGGCTATTGTCTCTAACTCATCAAGTTTTATTTCTTTAGATTCCAAAATCAAGGATTGTTCTTTAATGGCTTCTAAACAAACAGCTATTACTTCAGCATATTTTACCATGAAATATGCGTTCTCGGTGTTTTTCTTGAAAACCAATTCAGGTAATATATGACCTATTTCTTGGGCAATGAATCCAATATCATGTTTACCTGATTGGGATGTTTCATCATTTAATTTATTCCAATAGAATGAAACACCTCTCAATTTCAGGACTTTTTCTAGTGGGGATTGTATTTCTTTTACGTCCTTTTTTAATCTTAGGTCAGAACCAGTGGTACCTTGTGCACCTTGAGCACCTTGTAAACCATTTGGACCGGTTGCACCTTGTGCACCTTGTGGACCTTGACCACCTTGTGGTCCTTGGGCACCTTGACCCCCCTGAGGTCCTTGAGCTCCTGTGGCACCACCACCGCCTTGAGCACCTTGGCCTCCTTGCGGACCTTGAGCACCTTGAGCACCTTGGGCACCACCACCGCCTTGAGAACCTTGTCCTCCGGCGGTACCCTGAGCCCCTGTGGGACCTTGAGAACCTTGTCCACCTATTGGACCTTTGGGACCTTGAGCTCCTTGAGCACCTTGAGCACCTCCAGGTCCTGTTGGACCCTGAGCCCCTTGAGCTCCTCCTCCACCTTGGGAACCTTGACCTCCCGTAGGACCTTGAGCCCCTTGAGCACCACCAGGTCCTTGAGCTCCTTGAGCACCTTGACCTCCCGTAGGACCTTGAGCCCCTTGAGCACCACCAGGTCCTTGAGCTCCTTGAGCACCTTGACCTCCCGTAGGACCCGTAGGTCCTTTGGGACCAATAGGACCAGGAACACCAGTTGCACCGTTTGCACCGATATGACCTTGTGGTCCCTGTGCACCTTGTCCTCCCTGAGCACCTTGTGCACCTTGACCCCCTTTAGGTCCTGTGATACCTGTAGGTCCAGTAGGTCCTTGCGCACCTTGTGCACCTTGACCTCCAGTTGTTCCTTGAAAACCTTGTGAACCGACGGGCCCTTGAGCACCTTGGGCACCTTGTCCACCACCTCCACCTTGAGCACCTTGTGAACCTGTGGCTCCTTGTGCTCCCTGAGCACCTTGTCCGCCACCAGGACCAGTTGCACCTTGAGCTCCTTGTGAACCTTGAGCTCCTTGTGCACCCTGTCCTCCTTGTGAACCTTGACTACCAACAGCTCCTTGAGCACCTTGAGCACCTTGAGCTCCGGCGACGCCCTGAGAACCTTGAGCTCCTGTGGCACCTTGTGCACCTTGGGAACCTTGAGCACCTTGCCCACCTTGTGAACCTTGTGCACCTACGGGACCTGTCGTTCCTTGTGCTCCTTGTGCACCCTGTCCTCCACCTCCACCTTGAGCACCTTGGGCTCCAACTATACCTTGAGCTCCTTGTGCACCTTGTCCTCCTCCGGCACCTTGAGAACCTTGGGCTCCTGTGGGTCCTTGAGAACCCTGAGCACCTTGACCTCCTGTAGCTCCTTGAGCTCCTTGGGCACCTGTTGTACCTTGAGCCCCTTGGGCACCTTGTCCTCCTTGGGAACCTTGAGCACCTTGGGCTCCTGTTGAACCTTGGGCTCCTTGAGCTCCTGTTCCACCTTGTGAACCTTGTGAACCTTGGGCTCCTGTTGAACCTTGAGCACCTTGGGCTCCTGTTCCACCTTGGGAACCTTGGGCTCCTGTTGAACCTTGAGCACCTTGGGCTCCTTGAGCACCTTGTGGACCTTTAGGACCTTGGGCACCTTGAGCACCTTGTCCTCCCTGAGCTCCTTGAGCTCCTTGACCACCTTGGGACCCTTGCGCACCTGTTAAACCTTGTGAACCTTGTGCTCCTTGAGCACCCTGTCCACCTTGGGAACCTTGAGCTCCTGTAGGACCGAGAGCCCCTTGTGCTCCTTGAGCACCTTGCCCACCTTGAGCTCCTTGAGCTCCTGTGAGACCGACAGCCCCTTGAGCTCCTTGAGCCCCTTGTCCACCCTGAGCTCCTTGAGCACCTGTAGGACCAACTGCGCCTTGAGCACCTTGAGCACCTTGTCCCCCTTGGGAACCTTGGGCTCCTGTTGTACCTTGGGAACCTTGAGCACCTTGGGCACCTTGTCCACCTTGTGCCCCTTGAGCACCTGTGAGACCTTTAGCCCCTTGTGAACCTTGAGCGCCCTGTCCACCCTGTGCTCCTTGCGAACCTTGAGCACCTGTTGAACCTTGGGCTCCTTGGGCTCCTTGACCACCTTGAGAACCTTGAGCTCCTGTGGGTCCCAAAGTTCCTTGTGAACCCTGAGCACCTTGTCCTCCTTGAGCTCCTTGTGAACCCTGAGCACCTGTAAAACCTTGTGAGCCTTGTGAACCTTGACCACCTTGTGAACCTTGTGCACCTGTAGGTCCTTGTGACCCTTGAGCACCTTGAGCACCTTGTCCCCCTTGAGCACCCTGAGAACCTTGGGCACCTGTTGAACCTTGGGTACCCTGTGCTCCTTGACCCCCTTGAGCTCCTTGAGCACCAGTAGAACCTTGTGAACCTTGAGCACCCGTTGGACCTTGAGGTAATTTAGCTCCGACCCATCCTGTTGAATTTATTAAATCTCCCGAGGCATTTGCAAGTTTGTTAGTAAGTGTTATTGACCCCCCACTGACTCTGAGGTTTGGATAGGAAGTACTTATTCTTGCTAAAGTGGAAGTTAAAGTTCCAAATTTCAACTCACCATTCTCCATATACCAGTTAGTGGCAGTTCCTCCAGAATCTATAAGTTGAAAATTGGCTCCATCAGGATAAACAATTATATTTTCATCACCTGAAAATTCAGTACATTTTCTAACCTCCGTGACAGTTCCTGTCCTATTTATCTTCCAAACCGTTGTATCAACAGAATCCTTTAGATATAAATTAGGTAATAATGGAGAGAAAGTAATAACATTAGTATAACCTGCATCTGTATAGACTACACAACCTCCACTTAGTGATGGACACGGTGTATAAATAGTCTGTGATGCCACAGAATTACACGCATTTAGATAACTCGTCCCTGAATATACTACGTATGATGCCATTAGTTCACTACTTGTTTTAATCTATTTATTCTATCTTTCACTGACAATATTCTTTTTTGATTCTCTTTAATTGATGCGAAGGCTAAACTAACCAAGAGTCCATAATCCATAGATTTGTATCCATCAGTTGGGTCAGTGTCAACAATCTCAGGAAATACTTTTTCTACATCTTGAGCTATGAATCCATAAGTATCACCTGTGAACGCTTCTTTAGCATTCAGGTGCTTATGAAATTTAATTTTAGGATGTTCATGGTCCCAAGTAAATTTAACACCTTGGATTTGTTTCAGACGGGTGAGAGGTTCTTTGAATTCAACTATATTATCTTTTAATCTTTTATCTGACTTAGCGCCTTGTGCTCCCTGAGCACCTGTGGCACCTGTTGGGCCTGTTGGGCCTGTATTCCCCTTGAAACCTGTTGGGCCTGTTGGGCCTGTGGCACCACCAACACCTGTCGGACCTTGAGCCCCCTGTGGTCCTGGTACACCTGGAGCACCCTGAGTACTTCCAGCAAATCCTGTGGCTCCTTGAGCACCTGTGGCTCCTGTTCCACCAGGAGCACCTGTAGGACCCGTGGCTCCTGTAGCTCCTTGGGACCCTTGTGCACCTGTGTTCCCTCCACCTCCAGTCAATCCTTGTGGACCTTGGGCTCCTTGCGGACCAGGACCGGGTCCTGTAGAACCTTGAGCACCTTGAGGTCCTGTAGAACCTTGTGCTCCCGAAGTAGCACTTTGAGAACCTTGAGCACCTTGAGCACCTTGAACTCCAGGTGCTCCCTGAGCCCCTTGATTAGCACCCTGTGCACCTTGTGCTCCTTGAGCTCCTTGAACTCCAGGTGCCCCTTGAGCGCCTTGGTTAGCACCCTGTGCTCCTTGACTTCCCTGAGTACCTTGACCTCCCTGAGCACCTTGAGCACCTTGTGTCGTATTATTTGGTCCAATTGCACCTTGTGCACCTTGTGGACCTGTAGCACCTTGTGCACCCTGATTGGCTCCTTGTGCTCCCTGAGAACCTTGAGCACCTTGAGCTCCTTGAGCCCCCTGTGCTCCCTGATTAGCACCTTGTGCACCCTGTGAACCCTGAGCACCTTGTGGACCTGTCGCACCTTGGGCTCCTTGATTAGCACCTTGAGCACCTTGAGCACCTTGAGCTCCTGTAGCACCCGTAGCACCTTGTGCTCCTTGATTAGCACCTTGGGCTCCTTGTGCTCCTGTAGCTCCTTGTGCACCGACTGCTCCTGTAGCACCGGCACTTCCACCTTGAGCACCTTGTGCCCCTTGGGGACCTGTAGCACCCTGAGCTCCTGCCTGTCCTGTTATACCACTTTGGGCACCTTGAGCTCCTTGAGGACCTGTTGCACCTTGCGCACCCGTGGCACCTGCACTTCCACCTTGGGCTCCTTGAGCACCTTGAGGTCCTTTTGGACCTTGAGCGCCCTGAGCACCTGGACTGGCACCCTGGGCTCCCTGAGCACCTTGAGCACCTTGAGGACCTGTAGCACCCTGAGCTCCTGTATTTGCACCTTGAGCCCCCTGAGCACCTTGAGCACCTTGAGGACCTGTGGCGCCTTGAGCACCTTGTACACCCCCTTGGGCTCCTGTCGCCCCCTGAGCACCTTGAGGTCCTGTGGCGCCTTGAGCACCTGTATTTGCACCTTGGGCTCCTTGAGCACCTTGAGCTCCCGCTGCTCCTGTTGCACCCTGAGCACCTTGTACTCCTCCTTGAGCTCCTATTGCTCCTTGTGCACCTTGTGGTCCTGTGGCACCTTGAGCTCCTTGGGTACCTCCTTGAGCACCTGTAGAACCTTGTGCACCTTGAGCACCTGTTGCACCTTGGGCACCTTGAAGTCCACCTTGTAATCCCTGAGCCCCTTGAGCTCCTTGAGGTCCTGTTGCACCTTGTGCTCCTTGTACTCCTCCTTGTGCACCTTGTGCTCCTTGTACCCCCGTAGGACCTGTAGCCCCTTGAGCACCTTGTACTCCTCCTTGAGCACCTTGAGCTCCTTGAGCACCTTGACCACCTTGAGCACCTTGAGCTCCTGTGTTTGCCCCTTGGGCCCCTTGAGCACCTTGTGGTCCTGTAGTACCTATAGCACCTTGAGCACCTTGTACTCCTCCTTGAGCACCTGTAGCACCTTGTGTACCCTGAGTACCCTGAGCACCTTGTGCACCAGTATTTCCTCCCTGAGCACCTTGTGCACCTTGAGTTCCCTGTGCACCTTGAGCACCTTGGGCTCCGGTATTGGCTCCTTGAGCTCCCTGAGCACCTAAATCACCTGTGGCACCGACGGCACCTTGAGCACCTTGAACTCCTCCTGTAGCACCTACCGCTCCTTGGGCTCCTTGGGGACCTGTCGCACCCTGAGCACCTGTGTTTGCACCTTGAGCACCTTGAGCACCTTGAGCTCCCTGACCACCCTGAGCACCCTGAGCTCCAACTGTTCCTCCTTGAGCACCTTGAGCTCCTTGGTTACCTTGAGCTCCTGTGGCTCCTTGAGCACCCGTATTTCCACCCTGAGCTCCTGTGGCACCCTGAGCTCCTTGAGACCCAATTGTACCTTGAGCACCTTGTGTTGTGTTTGCCGCACCTTGTGCGCCTGTTGCTCCTTGGGCACCTGTAGCACCTTGAGCTCCTGTATTTGCACCTTGAGCTCCTTGAGCTCCCTGACCACCTTGGGCTCCCTGAGCACCTTGAGCTCCCTGAGCACCAGCGATACCGGCAGTTGGTCCGACCCAAACACCTCCAGAACCTATGAATTGTGAGGCGTTGAAATATAGTGACTGTGCGGAAGCCCCTGAGGTTGTGACACCATTGTCTGAACCTTTTGTACCAATTACAAAATTATTTGAAATTGACCCAGCAGACAGACTTATTGCGTCAGTTAAAACGTTGAATTGTAATTTATTAGTTCCATCATCAAAAATAAAATGAGGGTCAGTGTTCCACGTTCTACCGGTAGGATATATAATTACATTAGATGGCATTATCTCAATTTAATTTCTAATTCGTCTACTTGTTTAGTTATCTCTTCAATAAATACTTGTTGTTCTTTTATACCTTCAACTACAACAGAATTTAATTTCTTGTAGTCAATGTAATAATATCCATCAGGACCGATTCCAACAGCTTCAGGGAAATGAATTCTTACGTTTTGTGCAATTAGACCTATCTGATGTAATCTTCCCATCTGAGCAAAATATTCATACTCTTCTTTGGTACCCCAATTTTTTTCGTTCCAATCATACTCAACAGTTTCTATTTCCAATATTTTTATAAGAGAATCTTTCAAGGTTTCAATACCTGTTTTAAGTTTCACGTCAGAATAAGCACAAGCCTGCTGATAGGTACCATTACCACAAGTGGCGTTTAATGAATAACATGCACTATTCCATTGTTCCCAGTTATAAGTATTCCAATCACAAGTACCATTTGAACAATTCGTAGCATCGAAATATTTGTTTTGTGTGGCTGTGTAAGCAGTTTGAGTGTATGGATAAACGTTGGGTACAGTGATATTACAAACACCTACACATGGGTTTCTACTTCCTGTAAGAGCAATAATACTATTCAGTTGACATGTTACACCTCCAGGTCCAACAGCTCCTTGGGAACCTTGAGCACCCTGCCCTCCTGTTGCACCTAATGAGCCTTGTGTACCTTGACCACCTGTAGGACCTTGTGGTCCTGTGGCACCTGTAGGTCCAGGTGCTCCTGTTGGTCCCTGAGGACCTTGTGGTCCAGTTGGACCAGGACCCCCTGTAGGACCTGTAGCACCCTGAGGTCCCTTTGGACCTTGTGGTCCTTGAGGTCCTGTGGCACCTCCTCCTCCTTGAGCACCTTGTGCCCCGCCAGGTCCTGTAGGACCACCTGGACCTTGTGGACCTTGGGCTCCTGTGGCTCCAGTTGCTCCTTGAGGTCCTACAGCCCCTTGTGAGCCTGTGGCACCTCCCGCACCTTGGGGTCCAATAGCACCCGTGGCACCTGTATTTCCTTGAGGTCCTGTAGGACCCGTTGCTCCCTGTGCACCAGGATGTCCTGTATTACCTGACGGACCTTGTGGGCCAGTTGGACCGACCGCTCCTTGAGCACCAGGATGCCCCGTAGCTCCCGGTACGCCGGTCGGACCGGTATTTCCTTGAGCTCCTTGAGGTCCTTGGGAACCTTGTGAACCCTGAGCACCCGGACTACCTCCTGGTCCTGTAGCACCTTGTGCACCTGGATGTCCTGTGAAACCTGGTGCCCCCTCGTTACCAGTACCTCCACCAGCACCTTGAGCACCAGGATGGCCAGTAGCACCTGTAGGTCCTTGAGGTCCTTTGGGTCCTATGGCACCTTGAGCTCCAGGATGTCCTGTACCACCCCCTTGTCCTTGAGACCCAGTAGGTCCACCTGCACCTTGTGCCCCCGGATGACCTGTCTGACCTTGAGCACCCGTTGCTCCCGCTGAACCTTGCGGTCCTTGCGCTCCAGGATGACCTGTGAATCCATTAGGTCCTTTTGGTCCGGCCGCACCCTGACTACCTTGGGCACCAGGATGTCCTGTAGCCCCTTGTGAGCCTTGTGGTCCTGTGGCACCTTGTGGGCCTTGAGCACCAGTGTGTCCTGTGGCTCCTTGTGAACCTTGTGGTCCTATCGCTCCTTGGGGACCTTGGGCACCTGGATGACCTGTTCCACCACCCGCCCCTTGCGAACCTTGTGGTCCTGTGGCACCCTGAGCCCCTGTGTTACCTGTACCACCTGCGGGTCCTTGAGCTCCCTGAGGTCCTGTAGCCCCTTTCGGTCCAACCGCCCCTTGAGCACCTGTGTTACCTCCAGGCCCTGTTGGTCCTGTAGCACCTTGTGCACCAGAATGACCCGTATTACCCGCAGGTCCTTGAGCTCCTTGTGGTCCTGTAGCCCCTGTCGGTCCTACCCCACCTTGGGCACCTTGAGCACCTGAAAGTCCTGTCGGACCAGTTGCTCCTTGTGGCCCCACAGCACCCTGAGCCCCCGTATTACCTGTGTCTCCTTTTGGTCCCACAGCACCTTGTGGTCCTGCAGGTCCTGTAGCTCCTGTATCACCTGTTGGGCCTGTGGTACCTGTGGCACCTTGTGGTCCCACATTACCTGTATTTCCTGTAGGTCCTTGTGGTCCCTTTGGACCAATCGCACCTGTGGGCCCTACCGCACCAACATTACCTGTGAAACCTTGTGGACCAGGATTTCCTGTGGCTCCTTGTGCCCCTGTGTTTCCAGTATTCCCTTGTGCTCCTTTGGGTCCTTGAGCTCCTATAGCACCGGTGGGTCCAACGGCTCCTTGAGACCCTGTGACACCCGTAGGTCCAGGATTTCCTGTAGCACCCTGAGCGCCAGGATGTCCTGTATTTCCTGTGGGTCCTGTTCCACCTGTGTTTCCTGTTGCACCTTGTGCACCTGAAAATCCTTTTGGACCTTGAGCTCCTTGTGGTCCTTGAGCACCTTGTCCACCTGTTGGTCCTACAGGTCCTTGAGCACCTGTATTACCTGTGGGTCCTGTAACCCCAATCGCACCCTGTGCTCCTGTATTACCAACGGCTCCCGTTGGTCCTTGTGGACCAGGGTGTCCACTTTGTCCTGTAGGTCCAGGGTTACCTGTATTACCTGGCGCACCTGCTGACCCTTGTGCTCCTGTGGCACCCTTGGGTCCATTGTTACCTTGAGCACCCGTATTTCCTTGTGCTCCGGCAGTTCCTTGAGCACCCTTAGGCCCAAATGTACCTTGAGCACCTTGAGGTCCTGTGGCGCCTGCAGCACCAATAGCACCTTGTGCTCCTGTGTTACCTATTGCACCCGTAGGACCTGTATTTCCGTTGAATCCTTTTGCACCCTGAGAACCAGCTATACCTGTTGTGGGTCCAATCCAATTGTTTGTGGCATTTATTACCTGAACCCCTCCTATTGCAAGGTAATTTCCTACAAAAATAGTGTTTACTGAAACTGTAGAATTTGCAGGGTCTACTGTCATCAAATTTGTATCACCAACAGTATTACCGCTGAATTTAATTTTACCTGAAGGTGTAACCGTCAGAATAACCTGACCCGTGGTACCCTCATAACTTATAAATGGAGTACGGTTAGCAGTCCTCTCAGTGAAATTACTCGGAACAATTAAAATATTTTTTCCCATCCTTTTTAAATACTAATGATAAATATCCAAATACACTAAATGTTTTGGAAATATTAGTTAGTCTTCATTATTTTTCAAAAATTAATTATGATTGAAGAAGTAATAAATATAAGATGAAAATATTATCTAGAACATCTCGTGAATTTTTTGTAAATTCTCTCTCAGAGTTTATTTTATCTAAAATACAATTCAAAGAAAATTCTATAATTCAGGTTGTTGATTGTGAAAATTTTTACGTTGTAAAGGGGAAGACCACCTCTAAAGAAATATTAGATTTGAACAAAGTCAAAGACGAATTTTATACCAAAAATCCAGACTTGAAAAATGAGAAGAAACTTCTAAATACCATAGATTTGATTGACTATGGGTGTAAACTATCAGAGGTGAAAAAATTTTCAGGCTTTTTTTATAACTCAGAGAATTGTAGTATCAAAAAAGAAATTTTAGAAATGGCGGACGAACTTGTCATTAGTTCTAAGTTTCCATTCGGTTATTCTTTGGAAATGGGACGACTTCTTTATTTCTTTGCAAAAAGACTAGTATACAATATACCACCTAATTTAGTTTTTGAGAAATTACTTCTAACGATAAAAAAAGATAAAGGTCAAATAGAAATCTTATTTCAAGAGGAAGATGGCACCGTCTCAGAAACTCTGAACTCTCTTTTTTTAGATTGTGTAGATACCAATGCTCAGAAATTCAAAAAGGAGGTCATCGAATCTAATTGGAACGAAGAACTAAATTTTTATGAGAAAGACTTAGATTTTTTAAAAAAGAAAATAAAAGGAATTATTTCAATTTAGATAATCCCTAATTTTTTTTGATGTCCTCTTATAATATCTACGGCTTCCGTAAGCTCGTTGTAATTTTTTTCGGGAACATATAAAAAAGATTCATGTTTTTTAAGGTCTCCCTCTATGACAAGTAAAGCAGGTATCATATCGTTGTCTGTTACTTTGGAAAATATATCATACTCTTCCTCGTATTCATCAATATCTCTATCGTGAAATTCGATTCCTTCTTTAACTAATAACTCTTTGAAGTCTTTGCAATGAGGACATCCCTTCATTGTATAAACTATAACAGATAATTTTGACATATTTTAATTTTGTAATAAATTTAGAACTTCAAGAGTAGACATAACTCCCGCTTTTGAAAAAACTTCTTTTCCTTCTTTGAATATTTTGATTGTTGGTACGCTTCTGATACCCATCTCACTCATTATGAATTCTCTATCTGAGTCAATGTCAAATTTATAAATTCCGTATTTTGGAGTATTTCCAGATTCTTTAGATAAATGCTCCTCTAATTTATCTAAATTAAACAACATCATTTTACAGGGTCCGCACCACGTAGCATATAAATCTAATATGAAGTTTTCTCTGTTATTGATTTTTTCTTTTAGTTCATTTGTTGTTAGTTGTTGCATTTTTGAAAGTTTTTAAAAAATTATTTACGAAAAATTGTAATTCGATATCTTGACTCTCTTCAAAATAAATAGTCACCTCAGATGAATCATTTTCCAACTTATCGAAACACAAATAAAATCCTTGTGCCGATTTTAATATGTAGTTTTTGAGGGTTGTTTTATTATTGGGACCAAGAATTCTTTCCGAATAAACCGGAAAATATCTTTTATCCTTCAAATTTTTAGGAATGGTTAAATCAGGTATGGTAAATTTTAGATTAGAAAAAAATTTACCATCTCTCTCTAAATTCACAATATATTGGTGTCTATCCATCAAAACAGAAAATAATCCGACATACCTGAATTATCAATAGCTTTGTAAGTCCATTCAAGATAACCATCCTGATTGAACATTGTATCTGACTCGAATTTTACCCCATTACTACATTCTTTAGTTAGTTTGTAAAAAGGGAAATTAGAATCGTTCAATAATTTTTTCACCTGAGAATCCAAGACTCTCAAAGGCTCATCCCAAGAACTATCAGGTAAGCTATTGTATTTCCCCAAACATTGAACACGGTCTATATGACTTTTATCTGAATTTTTTAAATAATGAATTCTATATTCGATAGTGAGTCTTTCATTAGAATCTATATCATTCTTTCTTAGTGAAATGATTATAGAACTCACTCTACCAATATAACCTTTGACACAGTTACTTTGAATCGAACTCTCACTATTATACTCCGAAGAATTAGTGAGAAGTTTAGGATAGAACTGAATATCACCTATTAGAAAATTTTGAATTACCTCATAATAAATTTTTGGATAAATTCTATTGTAAGTACCATTCTTATAATGTTCTAACTTATTGACCCAATCTAAATGCTCTTCTCTGAAAAAATCAGAGTTATCTGTAGATTTCCACTCAATATCAGTTTCCCCAAAACTTTTCAATTGAATATAGAAAAGGAAGTGGTCTTTGAGTGTCCATTCATCAATTTCATTATTCGAATTGAATGTTTTAAACAAAAGGAAAACCCTCTTTTTTTCTTTAGGACAAATCAGCAAATTAAATTGTGATATTTGTTTATCACTCAAATCCAAACTAACTTGATTATTGAATATATCCTTCAATAATTTTTCATCTTGATTTATCCAATCGGAACCGAATAGTTTAAGTCCGACTTTATAGTTTGATACATTTAGATGATTAGCAGTATGGAGAACTTTCTTTAATTTTTTTCCGTTTATGTCATTCATCAACATGAAGGTATCAACCAATCTATTATCTAATTTTTTTAATTTTTTTCTGAAATTACCAATAAGAAAGTTTGAATATAAGGGAAAATTATTTGGGTATTTTATTTGTTTCTTATCTAAATAATACTTGAAAAGTCTATCTCCAAATGATAATCCTTTAACGCCTCCGTCTATTTTATCCAAAAAAATTCTAGATACTTCGTTTATAACATCTGTGTTTTGGTCCGCACTGAATTCGTTGATTATGTTCTTGAGTGATGTTCTGAAAGTTTTGAAAGAATCATTTATGATGAAATTTGAACGAACTTTCTTATGGACTTTTTTCTTATTCTGATAATTGTTCATTTCACCAAAATATATATTACCGTACTTCATGTTGACGGTAACATACCTTATATTTTTATATAATTTAAAATATTGAAGTCCAACCTTTCTTGAAAAAGATTTTTGGAAAATTTTTAAAGAAATTTTTTCTTCTTTCTGTTCAATCAAAATTGTTACAGTGTCTTGAATAATTGTAAATAAAAGATTTTTAAGATTAGTCTTAAATGTGTCTTCGTCTCTGTATGTTGATATAAAATCAAAAAAAGGGTGGACTCCGTCGTAATATTCTTTTTTGTTACTATCTATGAGGGAATAGTTTTGGGCTTCTCTCGAAACATGTCTTTGAAAAACTTTTTTGTAGATAACTGTGTCATTCATAGGACACAAAAATAAGAAAAATTTTAATTCAAACAAATAAAACCAAATGGAGAAGGGATGAAAACTCTTTCATCCAAAATTTCATCGGGTTTGGGTTCTTTTCCGTTTATTACAACGCAAATGTCCAATAATTGTTTTTGAGTTAAACTAATCTCCTTCCCTTCTGACGAATTTTTAGTTGCAACCTCTCGAATTTTTTTATAAAACTCATCTTCCTTGTGAAGAGGCACAAGATTTTGTAAATCCTTAGGATTATTTCTGAAAAATTTGATTATGTTATTCATGTAGATTTCTACATCAACACTCATAAAAACAAATTTAGTAATTATTTATCATATTCCAAATCCCAAAGATTACCATTACTATCGTCTTTTCTCATGGTTTTACCTCTCTTCTTTAACCACTCAGGAATACGAACATTGGGACTACCTGTAAGAGCGATGAAGGCCAAATTTTTGAGATTGTTCAAACAGTCAGGTAGTTCTTTTAAGTTGGGGTTATTGAGTAAGCTTAGAAACTTCAATTCTTTCAGTTCACAAATTTCATCAGGTAAAGAACTAATACAATTATCTAACAATATTACCTCCATATTTTTAAATCTTTTTATGGAAGCAGGAATCTTGATGTCAATGTTTTGTCCCTTATCTGATTTTTGTGAGATAGCAATTTCATCAAGGGTATCAGGTAAACTTTCAAATAGTTCCTCCAAACCATAAAGTGCCACAAATTTACCAACATTACCATGTTTGAAATTATCAATAGTAAGTTTCGTACCGCCAGTTGTGAGACCCCTTGCAAATTTAGGTTTGAACACTTGTTTGAGCTCCTTCCAAGGACCATTCAACTTTTCAATTATATCAATTGAATGGTCATGTCTGTCCATGAATTGGTCAGTTTCGAAAGATAATTGGAATCTTTCAACAGGTAATCCTGTTGTTGGTGAAACATTCGGGTCTGAAGGGTCAAAAACTACATATAGAGGTCCTTTCCCGATATAATAATCAAAATGGGATAGACCGGGTGCTGATGTACACCATCTTGTTTCTTGTTGATTTCCACCATAAAAACAAGCCGCCTCTTTACCCAAATTTCCTTTGTCTGTTATTTCAACCACTCTCAAATTAGGTGAATCAAAAACCAATTTCCCACCAGGATGTACAGGTGCAGATTTTCTTTCTGCTTTGGTTGTAGTGGCGATTGTTATATCGAAATCTTTTACGATATCATATAATTTTTCAGGAGTCAACTTATTGATATCTCTTAGTTCTTGAGGAATTCTTGATTTAAATCTATCGAACTTTTTTAAATCCTCGGTAATTTTGTACAAATCCTCCATGAATCTATCCTTGAGCGTCTTCAATTCTCTTTCATATCCTGATTCACCATAAGGAATTTCAGTATTCTGATTCAATTCCAAATATCTTTTGATAATCCACGGAGAGTATGGTCCTGCTTTAACTTTAGCCAATTCCTTCACGTCTGAGGTTGGAATTTCAACATTATGAAGATTTGTTTCGGGGTCAGCCGCAACTAAGATAGACAACTCTTTAGGTGTAAGTTTTGCTTTTTTGATTGAACCATCTTTCTTCTTTTTTGATTTAGCATAAGTATCAATCAAAAAATCAATTTTTTCTTGTGCCTCCAAAATGATGGACTTCAATAAATTGGTGAATCTCATTTAGTAAACTTTAATATAAATACAATCAAAGTGTAAAAATAACTAATAATTCATAATCAAAAGCTCTTCACCCAAATTTTGTTTTGTACCCTTTTTTGCAGCGGCAGCCTTTGCGAATTTTTTTCTTTCCCATCGGAAGGTAGATTCAGGATACCACTGATGTAATAAATCGAAATCGTAGTATGATAAACTAAATTTACTTTGAACTTGATTCAAAATTACAGAGAGTCTTTCATGGTCCTGTCGGTCGAAGTCATGATTCGAATAATAGTTTTCAGTTTTCCAATAGGGTGGGTCTAAATAGATGTAGGTCGAGGGGGAATCATACTTTTCTATTACTTCTTGAAAATCTAAGTTTTCTACATTTGTAATCTTCAAGAAATGTTCTACCCACTTTGGGTTTGACAACTTATCTCTGAAAGCTAAATATTTAGACCTGTACTTTCCCTTTAAATCTATAAAACTCGATGTTTCGGGTTTTGAACCACTGAAAACTTGTGTTACAACATAAACATATTTTGCTGCAACTTCATAATCAGGATAATTTATCGTAAAACCTGAAGAAAATATTTCAGTTTGAAATTCTCTGAATCTATCTTTGAAGCTAATATCAGTTAGTGATGTTCCGTATTCTTGTACAGGGATGTTATCCAAAGCCCTCTGTAATTCAGCGGGATTTTGTACACATTTGAACAAATTATAATTCAAAGGATTGAAGTCATTGTAAACCACTCTTTTGAGATTTGGAAATTTTTCTAAATCCATATTGAAAAAACACCAAAACATTCCCCCGAATGTTTCCACATATGTCTCCATGTCTTCGAGATAGTACTCAATAATCCATTTACCAATTTTTGATTTTCCACCTATATAACTTAGCATAAGTCAAATATATGAAAAAAAAAGAAAAAGGCAAATTTTACTTATAACAATTTTTGTAGGGTCTACAAGAAGCTTTCTGAGTGAAACCCATTTTGGAGCAAGGTGTAGATTTACAATACGATTGACTATATTTACGTGGTTTCTTAAATTTATTTTGGTCCTTTTCATCTAAAAATTGATGCAAGACCCTCCTAATAATTTGCTCTAAAATCATACTTATAAATATGGAAGAATCTCAAGGTTGTAGTAAATGTAAAAAAAAATCTTTATTCAAGACTGTAACTCCGATGTTATTTTTCGGTTTTTACATATTAGCTTCAGCAATTTACGGTAACTACGTTCTTATTAAACTATTGATAAATTTTTTCAAGTAGGTCTATCAAATTTGACATGTATTTTGATGAACATGTCTCCTGAACTGTATCCCTTACCCCTAAGCCTCAAAGGCTTCGAAGTGTCAAAATTTTTCGGAGCGGGAACTATAAGTTCTCCATCTGGGTGTGGTATTGAATATTTATCCTTCAATAGGTCCTCATAATTGAGATAAAGGTTATATACTAAATCACTACCCATTTTTTCGAATCCTTCGGAACTTTTCAATTCTATCTGAATCAAGAGGTCACCATAATTACCATTTCTATAGTCCCCCATACCCCGTATTCTCACGAATTGTCCACTATCAATACCTTTAGGTATGTTTATCTTTATTTCATTTGCATTACCTAAGGTACCTTTACCTGAACACTTATAACATTTATTTATGAGATTATATCCCCGTCCCTCGCAATTTGGACATGCCATCCGGACCTGTTGAACTAAAAATCCTGTACCGAATGTTTTCACAATAAAACCTGTACCTTCACATAATCCACAAATTGCCCTGTCCCCTCCTGTTCCTACGCAAGTATCGCAATGAAGTTCCCTGAAATATTGAATATTTTTTTCTTGTCCTAAATATGATTCTAAAGGGGTCAATTGAAGATTCAAAATCTTATCTGGTGCTGGATGGTTCCTTGGTGGTTGGAAATTTTGGTTCGAAAACATAGATGCGAAAAAGTCCGAAAATTCACTTCCGTTGTAGGGATTAGATTTCTGAAAATCATATTTCTTTCTTTTTTCCTTGTTACTCAGGACTTCATATGCTTCATTGATTTCCTTGAATTTCTCCGCCCCTTGAGGGTTCAAGTCTGGATGATATTTTTTTGACAGGTTTCTATAACTCTTTTTTATATCATCTTCTGAAGCATTCTCTTCAACTTCTAATAATTTGTAGTAATTTTTCATGTATGTCGCAATATATGATTGTTCTTTTCAAGGATAAAAAAAAGAAAAAAATAATAAAGGAATATAAAACTTTAGCGAAGGCTCAGGAATTCTTCAATTCAAATATATCAAAATCTGAAAAAATTATTTTTGAGAAGGTATTCGAGAGTGGTAAACTATGTGAATTTGAATTAGCAATCATAGAAAAAACTAAAAGTCAAATGTCACCAACTTATTTGACAGACCAATTTGGAAGGAATAAAAAGGTCAAATTAGAAGATGAAAATTTGAAATTTATAAAGATTTCAAAAATAAAAAAAGAGGAAGAAATTTACGACATAAAAAAATCAATCAAAATATCATTCGATAAATTCATTAAAACTTACATGGTTGGTAATGAAATGAAAATGTTATACTCGTTGAATAATAAAATTGTTTTACAAGAGAATTTGGAATTCAAAATATTTTCAGTAAAAAATAAATCTGATGCTGAGAGGTTTTTGGATTGTGTCAGTAAATTTTACTATGACAACAAGAAAACAAATTGTTTATTTATAAAGGATTCGTCGGTAGCCCAAAGAAAATACCTTTTAAAATTACTATCAGATGCGGGCTTCGATAAAAAAATATTGTATAGACAATCTACGACTCATCCTCGATGAGTAAAAAATGAAACTCAGTCCCTGAAATATCTATGGAGAACTGTTTGTGATGTCTGTCAATCTCTCTGAACTGGTTTATTACCGGTTGATATTCTTTTTTAGTCAATTCAAAGACCACAGTTGCTTTACCCTCGAAAAGAGTCTGTACAGATTCGGCTACGAGAGCCAACTTGTTTATTGTCCCAAAATCATTATCTTTATTTTCTCCCATAATGTCAATTTTTTTGGAATTGGAATCAAATCTGTTTTCTTATACTTTTTTATTTCTTGGATGAATTTTTTCTTATCAATTTCTAAACTTTTCTTATCCTTTCCTTTTTCACTATTCAGCCAATTCAATGCTATCTGATTCTTCTCCGATTTCTGGTTCATCTAATTCGTGATTTTCAAAATCAAAATAGAGGTTCTGAAGTTTGTCTAAATCATTGTTTTCAAACGTCTTTTTTAATTGTTCAACTGTTTGTTTAAACAACATTTCCTTCAATTCTCTCTCTTTATTTATTTTTATAACTTTAAGTATTTTAGTGATTGTATTTGTTACTTCTTTATCTTTCATTTCTGTAACGAAAGATAAACCCTTGTGATTGGCGACATCTGATTCAAAAGGAATTATTTGGGTATCATCCTTAGGTAATCCCCATTTTGAAGGAAAATATAAATCAAAACTTAAATAGTCTTTTAATTTCCTTATTGATTTAATATACTCTGAAAATTGTTCAATTTCTTTATAAAAACTCATGTGAATTTGATAAATGTTATAATGTAAGACAATGATAGACCTAAAATTATAAGTTCCCTGTTAGTATAAACAATTTTTTTTGGTTCTTTATCTAACAGGGTACTTATAATCCTAAATAGGTTTCTGAATACAATCAATATTGTAAAAACAAATATAAAAAAAAATGTTGATTCAATATTATGCATCTTTTTCTGATTTCTTGTGTTCAAGAATTTCCCCTCTGAATTTTTGAAGTAAAGCTTTCAACTCTTGAGCTGTCTTTCTAGCTCTTGTACCTGCACTCTTGTTACCTTTAAAAAACTTGGTAGCATCAACAGATAAAACTTCAGTCAATTCTTTAATTTGTTCTAATGTTTCCATTTTGATTTAATAATTAAAGTTTATTTTGTTAAAAATGTAATTTTTTGTCCCTGGAAGTAAACTAATAAAGGTTTTTTTATTTAACATTTTTTTCCATGAACTTATAAATTTCTGTAAGGATATCTAAATCGGCCTTTGAAAACTTTTTATTCACCTCAAAAACTTGGTCCACAAAAACAAAGACCTCGTCTTTGATATTTTTATCTTGTTGATTATAAAAGGTTTCACCAAAAAAATTTTTTAAATATTTTTTGTGTTCCCCGTCAGATTCGATGAATATTTTTTCTTTTGCGAAATTTTCAATCATTTTAGCCCAACACCATTCAAAATGCAATTCTTTATCCTCAACAGATAATGAAATTTTAGTTTCATGATTTTCTTCACCCAAATAGGTGTCTTGTATTAGATATGACAAGGTTTTGAAAATGTCCCCGTAAAGTTCAATTTTTTCATAGTTCATGTTATGGACATTGAACCATATTATAACTTCTTCGTCAGGTATTTCTTTACCTATCCATTTAAAAAAATTCTCCATAGTGATGGCTATGGAGAATTATAAATAAAATATTTTGTTTTGTGAATTACTGTGTTTTCTTATTGTAGGACATAAGTTTTTTCATTTGTTCCATTTCTCCAATAATCTTATTCGATTGCTGAGACTCTGATAATTTATTTAAAACTTTATTTCCTTTGGATAGTTTTTTAAGGTCTTTTAACGAACCTGATGTTTGTCCCTCACCCTCTTCTTCAACAGGTGCTGGATATCTCTTGTAGGATGCTTGCATTTGTTCGTTACCATAAACATTATCTTGGAAATTTTTGAAGAACCTTTCTCCAACTTTGCTCGGTACAACGTTACCCAAAGCATTTCCATCCTCATCGACTTGAGCATTTCCCATTATTCTGTCACCTTTGAGATGTTTTTCAATTTTTTTAACATCGGGTTTGATTTCGTCAAATACCAAATTTGTTTGACCCGGATATGAAAAATATTCAATATATTCTTCCACCGCTTGTGAAGGTGTATATTTTTTTACCTTAGGGTCTTTTTCTAATGCAAAATTACTTTTCGGAAAGTCTACAGGGTTTTCAGTATACTCACCCTTAGACCCTGTTTTCATGTAATCTTTCATCTTTTTGACAACCTCCTTAGCATAATCCTCGTTTTCTTTTTTCGAAGCTTTAAGTGCCTTTTCAGTTTTCTTCAAACCTTCCGGTGTTTTCTTAGTGATATTTTGTTTTTCTGCCTTGTCTTTTACCTCTTTATTTTTTTTCTCCTCTAACACAATTTTTTCAATCATGTCAATTAGTTCACTTTCACTCAATCTAAGAGTATTATCGTTCTCTTTAAGACCCTTTAATGTCATTGCCAAATTCACTTGTTTCAAAGTTTTAGAGTCGGCCGCAGATAATTTTTTATCACCTTCACCTTTTTTCATAAGTTCTTTTTTCAAACTTTTCAACTTTGATTTAGGAATTGTTTCGTCTTCAGGAACTCCAAGTTTTTTATGTAGTGCTCCTTTTTTCATATCAGTTTTTTGAATCCATTTTTTCTCCTCTTTCATTTCTCTCTGCTTATCAATATTTGAGTAAACCCCAATAACTTCTGATTTTCTACCGTCAAAATTGTCTCTTTTCTCTTTGGGTTCGGTCTTGAAAGTTTTATCTCCGACTTTGAACGATGATTTACCTTCTTTTCTAGCCTTCTCTAACTCACCTGTAAATTCATTACCTTCTTCGGTCTCACCATCTTCCTCATACATTCCCTGCTCCAAAGAATCTCTTTCTTCTTCATCATCAATATCGGCATCAACCAATGAGTCAAAATCGTCCTCTTTAGTTTCCTTTTTTCTGAGCAACTTGAAATCTTCAGCATCAATTTTGCCATTTTTATTCTTATCCAATTTGTGTTGCTTACCATGAAGTTTCTCTTCAATTTCTATTTCGGTCCACTCACCTACTTCCTCAGCAATCTTTTTACTTTTGATTTCTATTTCTTCCTTTAGGATATTTGAAATCATTCTATCAATATCAAGTTGTGTTTTATCCATTTGATTTTTTTTTATAAATATCTTTATTTGTGCCTTTTTGATGTTTTAACGTATTCTTTCTGAATAATAGTCTCGATTATATCTTCACTAATATTCAATTTCTGTGAGACTTTTTTAATAGCTTCCTTTACAGACTCTGTTTTAGTCAATTTAAGAGCATTTATATCTCCTTGATTACAATATGGAAATCTTGTACATTTTTTTTTGACTTTTACAAAACTACCACCTTTATATTGGGTTTTTCTTGAGGGTCCCCAATCTTTCTTACTTGTTGATTTCGCCCACATTGAAGGACTTGAGTACCCCCCGACAGAACCTGATGTGGTAGCCTCCTTTGCCTCGATTTTATCAACACCGTACATCCCATCTGAAAACATTCCCTCTTTTAGACTTGGTGTCTCTGAGTCACTTTTTTTTACAAAATCATCATCACCTCCGAACAAAGGTGCACTAAACGCCCCTGATGAACCAGACGTAGTGGCTTCTTTATTCTCTTCTTTCCCTCTTCCAGGTCTTCCGTATTTTGTTCTTTTTTTTATGTATGGGTCTTCCGTGCTCACATTAGGGACTCCGAAAGTAAACGTTGAGCCACCCTTCTCGTATTTTGCGTTTTTCTTGAAGTCTTGAAAATCCGGGTCATCCTGTAAATCTCTAGCGAATTGTTGTTTGGCTGTAACCTTACTCACATCTGACTTGGTTATTTTATTTTCTACAGGTTTATCTGAATCCTTTTCTTCCCTCATTTCTTTGGAATACTTGTTCATATCTGATAGCATTTCACCTGTGCTCCCTTGAGTTGCTGTTGTCAATGCATTGGAGTAACTTTTTTTCAAAGAATCTTTCCATACTTTTTCTGAGCTTTCCATAATTATGAATTTTTTAATCTTGGCTCCCAATAACTTCTGTTTTGCCACATGAATTGATAGAATTCTCTAAACATTTTTACGGCAATATCTTTCACTTCAGATTCAAGTTTACCACGTTTCATTTCTTTATGTACTCTATCCAATAACTTATCTTCAAACTGTTTGATAGTGTTAGTCTCCAAGAAATTCTTTATTTCTTTTCGGATAACTGTCTCTATTTCTCTCATCTCTGTATTAGTGAGTGCCATTATTTTTGAATTATAAAAAATGCAAGCACCCCAATAACTGCAGTGCCAACAAATGATTTGAATTTATTTTTTGTTTTTTCTTTCTTTAAATCCCATTCTAATTTTTTCGAGTAAGATTCCACAATTCCGAACTTTTCCTTTTCTGATTTGATTATTGTTTGGTAGTTCTCCTCTTTAAGTCTTAAAGTGTTTATAACACTATCTTTTAAACTTACTTTTTTTTCGAGTTCACCCACCTCACTTTCAACAAGTTTGAGTTGCGCCTTTGCTGAATCACCACTTAAAACATCTTTCATGATTTGTTTCACTACAGGAATCGGAAAGCATTTCACATTATTTGTATCTGTCTGTGAAAAAGCTATCAAGCTCACGAACAGTAAGCCTATCAACGCTATTGATTTTTTCATGATATATTTCTTTTACTATTGTTTTTTGATTTTTTATTTTAGCAATTTTTGAATCAACTTGTTTTATTTCTTCATTAAAAGAAGTGATTTCTTCTTCAAGTTTTAAATTGTCCTCATGTAAAATCTTTATTTGTGCAGATAGGGAGTCTAAAGCTTGTTTTTGTTGTTCTGAAATTGATGTTCTTGGGGTCAATACAAAAACCACCCAATATAAAGCAAACACAACTAAACCTATCTTAAAAATAGTTTTGTAATTCGTAGCTAAAAAATTTTTTACTTTATTCATTTGTCTCTCTTGTTTTTTTCCGACCTGCTATAATTTTAGCCCAACGACTTTTGAATTTTTGATAATATTGTTGTAATTTATTTATCAACTCCAAAAATTCATCATCTACTTTAATCATGGTTCCCTCTATGTAGATTCCACTATCTTCACCAATGGTGAAGGTAAAATCTAAATCTTCACCAATAATTTTACCAGACCATTCTACATTATTCGGATAGACATTCAATGTATTGAAATCGACCAAATCAGACACTTCATCCACGAACTCCTCCATGGAGTCTTGGAATGCAATTTTATCATCTGTTGTTATGTCTAAGTCGGTTTTACTTTTACCATGTAATGCTAAAATTCCACCAGACACTCTATACTTTTGTACTTTGTCTTTGGGAGATGATGGTCCCTCTTCATAATCCATATCGAACTCATCTGCATCTTGAGATATTTTCGTTTCGATATCTTTGGCTACGTTGATTTGTGACATGTCACTTTTTTGTTCGAAAATCATTTTTGATTTCTTCAAAAGTGATTTAATTTCATCGTATCTTTCATTGTGCAAATTGCTCATTTTCTAAAAATTTTACAAAGTTTTCAAAATTAAAAGAGGGGTTCAAATCAGTGAACCGTTGGTCATAATTACTTCTTGTGGAAATTCCCTCGAATCTTTCTATTCCATCAACCTTAGTGTTATGACCGACACAACTTTTTTTTATTTGGAAAAGTTCAATCAATTTGGAACAAAGTTTAGATGTTTCTGTTATTTGAACATCAGAATATGGTTCCCAAAAGAAAAAATCTCTCCATTTTTTTTCGTAAACTTTCTCATTATAAATACTCCCATCCCAACTAATATACTCGTTAGATAGGGGTTTCTTTTCCAACCATCCTAAGTTTTCTAAGCAAACTATAACAGAATTTTTATTTACCTCTTCGTTGTAAAAAAATCTTGAGTGAGACGACTCATCCAAAAGTTGAATCACTTCTCCTTTTTTGGTTATCACAAAATTAGGTATTCTATCAAACCTTTGGTTATATCTAAATCGAAGGGAGGTTAGATATTTATCTACCTCCCTTGACGTATGACATAAAATGATTTGTTTTTTATTTCTGTATTTACCTAACGCTTTGAAATTTCCGTATTTATTGAGAGTTGACATTTTTAGTATAACTCAAAACTTTATATTCGGGTTTATCTTCCTTTTCTTGATTGGGAACCTCCTCAGGTTTTACTTCTTTAGTAATCTCAGTTGGTTGGGCTTTAATAATTTCCTCAACTTTAATTTCTATTTGTTTTTGTCTTTCATCCTGCTCAAATTTGACCAACATGTGTAAAAAGGATAAAGAAATTATAGGTAACATTCCGCCTGCAAATATTGCCAAAAATCTTTTGTGACCTATAGGGTCACCTGAATCAACACCCATGAAAGAAACAATAGGGTCGACTAAATCAACCCAATCTTTAAATGCTTGTGAACCAACATCTATATAAGAATATGCAAAGTAAATGTTTCCCAAAAATTGAATTAAAGTAACGATACCAAATGGGAAATATACCTTTTTACCCATTCTCGCACTTATCGCAGCTAAAGCTGAAAGTGCCGCAATTTCAATACCAATCGACAGGTAAATAGCCCAGCTAAATGGGTTTGATATACCGTACCATTTTGTGACGTGTGATATTGAGACGAAAGCTACTGTTAAAATTGGAACCAAAAAAGCAGCATATATTATACTTTTGAAATTTTTTTGTATCCAAGTCATTTTTTAATTATTTAATCTTTTGATTTCATCTTCAATTTCTGTTTGTCTTCTTACATCAAGAAGTTTTCTATCAGTTGCTTGAATCATTCTTTTTTCAGCCTCTAATCCAGAAATTTTTAATTTTTTTTCCAATTGAGTTTTTGTGAATGTTGAGTCTTTAATAGCCTGTACTTCTTTTCTCATTTTGGAAAGTTCTCTGCTATCTCCACACCCTTTGAAAAAACTCAGAAGTGCTATGACCAAAACTATTACAGTAAAATTTGTCTCGATAAACTTTTTCATATAATTGTAATTTTAATATACCCCCTAAATTATAAAGGGTGTATATAATAAATACACCCTTTATAATCTTTTTACATGTAGTCGAACAGACTACCTGTTTCATTTCGAAGTTTTCGTAAAGCCTTCTCTTTTATTTGTCTTACCCTTTCTTTAGTCAAATCAAAATCATTACCAATATCTTCCAAGGTTCGTGTTGAACCCGATAACCCAAAATAATCCTCAACTATAACCCTTTCGCGTTCGTCAAGTACATCCAACATACCAAGTAATTTGTCTTTTAGAGTTTGCTCCGTAGAAAGATTGGAGTCTGCAGATTCGGCGTTTGGGTTTACTAATACATCCATTAGAGTGTCTCCATCCTCATTCAAAGGACTATCTAGATTTACAGTGTATGGTAAATTCACGAACTTTTCAGGTAACTCTACACCGGCATTTTCAAGTTCCTTTTTAGCTTTCTGAAGTTCTTGGACAACATTTACGGGAAGGCGAATAGTTCTTGCATTTTCATTCAATGATTGTAGAATCGACTGTCTAATCCACCAAACAGCGTATGATATAAATCTTAGTTTTTTCGACCAATCAAAATTATCAATAGCTTTCATTAGACCATAATTCCCTTCAGCAATCAAGTCAGGAAAATCTAAACCCTGATTTTGATATTGTTTACTAACTGTGATAACAAACCTTAAATTGCCTTCAACAAGTTCTTTTTTGATATCTTCCTTTTCTCGTTCCGAAATGTTATTTGATAACATTCTTTCAGCCAACTCCCTTTCTCTTTCAGGGGTCATAACTGATATTTTACGAATGTCTTTGAGATAAACCGCAATTTCTTCTTGATTGATTGGAATAACTGATTTTTCTTTCATGATATTAGTTTTTACTATAATTTTCTAAGATTTCTTTTTCGTACAAGCTAAGGGAGTTTACCCCACCCGATAAAATTTTTTCTAATATTTCGTCTAAGGTTGGTTTCTTTCTTGATTTCTTGATACCCTCCAAAAGTAATGCCAC
>B570J29032_109959541_pt1 | contig 31556 bp, 19 predicted proteins | sample LakMenEpi16Nov12_FD_29032 | JGI IMG/M metagenome (IMG submission 29032) | reverse complement strand
TCGTCTGGAACTTCTGGTGGTACAGGTTCATCTGGTACTTCTGGCAGCAGTGGTTCGTCTGGAACTTCTGGTGGTACAGGTTCATCTGGTACTTCTGGCAGCAGTGGTTCGTCTGGAACGTCTGGTGGTACAGGTTCATCTGGAACTTCTGGTAGCAGTGGTTCGTCTGGAACTTCTGGTGGTACAGGTTCATCTGGTACTTCTGGCAGCAGTGGTTCGTCTGGAACTAGTGGTTCTTCAGGAACTAGTGGATCTGGAGTTTCGGGTGGAACAGTTAATACAATTGCAAAATATTCTGGAGCAAACTCTTTGACTACATCATCTATTACTGATGATGGAACTGTAGTTACTACTACTAATGCATTTCAATTAGAAGGAATTAGAGAAACTTTTTCATCCGTATCTCCATCGACAGGTGTTGTAACAGTTGACTTGAATAATGAAACTGTTGTAAGACTAACTTTAAATGCAAGCGTTACAAGTTGGACGATAAGTAATTTAACTGCTGGTAAAATTAGCAGTTTTACTCTCATTACAGTTCCAAACGGATCTGTATACACAATAACTTGGACATTTGGAGGTGTTGCTGTTAAGTGGGCAGGTGGTACAGCACCAACATTAACGACAACAAATGGTAAATTTGATGTATTTAGTTTTATATACGATGGTACTAACTGGTACGGTTTTAATGGAGGGCAAAATTTCTAATTTTTATGGCGACAAAAGGAGCAGGTAGATCCCCATTAATTAGAGTAAAATCATCAGGCGGTGGTGGGCTATTTTCATTTAGTAGCTTTACATTCACAAACGCTAGTGTTTCAGGGAGTGCAGGTCCATCATATAGTACTTATCAATCTGTATATGATACTGCTGCTAATCCATGGCTAACTAACACTGCTTATTTTAATTGTTTAACAGATGGTTATCAATTATTTACTATACCTCAAACTGGCACATATAGAATTACTGCTCAGGGTGCAGCTGGTGGAGCAGCAACAGCTTATTCTGGTTATGGGTATGCGGCTTATATACAGGCAACATTTGCGCTAACTCAAGGGGCTAAATATTTATTTATTGTTGGTCAGAAAGGAAGTACTGTCACAAGTCCTTGCAGTTCTCCTGTAGGATCTGGTGGTGGTGGTTCCTTTTTTATATCTCAAGGAGGTTCAGTGTTATTAGCAGTAGGTGGTGGTGGTGGAGGTTCTTCTACTAGTGCTAATGGAAACCAAAATGCTTCTCTTAGTAACACCGGAAATAATGGGTCCGCAGGAGGTGCTGTAGGTGGAACTGGTGGAACTAATGCAAATGGTGGAAATATATCCAATATAGGTTGTGTAGGTGGAGGGGGCGGTGGAGGTGGAATAAGTTCTGCTGGGGGTAACGCATCCAGTGGTGGTTTTGGTGGTAAATCTTATGGTTTTGGTTTCAATGGGGGAGATCCATCCGCAGCCGGTGGTGCGTATGGTGGTTTTGGTGGTGGTGGTGGCTCATCCTTCTATTGTGGTGCTGGTGGTGGTGGTTATTCAGGTGGTGGTGGTGGTAGTGTTAATACATGTTCCTGCGCTGCTTTAGGGTGCGGTGGTGGTGGTGGATCTTTTCTTAACTTTGCAGCAACATTAATAGATCAATCTGCTGCATATAATTGGCTATATGATGGCAGCATTTTACTCGAAAAACTATAAAATAATTAATAATTTTTAAAAAACTATGAAAGTAGCAAAAATAATAAATAATGAATTTCTAATTCAAAGTATATACGAAATGTTTCCTAATATATCTTTTCCAGATATTGGTGTGCCAGATTTATTCTTAGAAGAAAATAGTTTATATAGAGTTATTGATTCAATATCTTATAACCCAGAAACACAAATATTTCGCTTGCTTGAAAAACCATTATTAATAGACAATACTGTTTACACTGTTGAGATAATTGCAAAAACAACTGAAGAAATCAAATCAGAAAAGCTTTTAAAAGTTAGAAAGTTTCGCGACGATCTTTTAAACATATCTGATATTTATGTTACTATTGATAGGTGGGAAACATATTCGGAAGATAAAAAAAATGCTTGGAGACAGTATAGACAGGATTTAAGAGATTTACCTCAGACAATTCAAGATTTAGATAATATAAATTGGCCGATAAAACCAGGTACAAACAACAATCAGACAATTCAGGATTTAATTAATATAAATAGCTAATAAAACTAGAGATTGCAAACGAAATAGTTCGAAAAATGAATAAAAAAGTGTAAGTATAATATATGGTAACTTACAGCGTACATGATTTAGCTGACGAAATATTCGCAAATGAATTTGATTATGATAGCGGATATGCTCAGTTTTATTATATTTCAGGTTGGCTTGCTAATAATGTTGGTTTATTAAATACTAAAATATATAGCCAGTATTCTGTACAAGATTCTAATTTCATACCAACAGGAGCTTTTCAGCAAGAAGAAAGAGCAATATATAAACAAATGTATTTATACGAGTTTTATACAAAAAAGACTCGTCAGGTATTGAGAGGAATTGATAGTTCGGTTGATTTCGTAACTTTGCGCGAAGGAGATAGTATGATTACTCGTACAAATAAAAATGAATTAGCCAAAACATATCGTGGACTTGCAAATGATGCAAGAGAAGAAATGGAAAGGTTAGTTACAAGTTATAATATTTATCAAGCCGTTCCTGTGCAAGTAGCTGGTGAAGATGGTTCGCCAATATATACTGGGTCTGGATATTTTTATTATCCGTATGGATATGGAAATCCATAAATAAAAAAACCCCAGTCTTTCGACTGGGGTTTTTTGTTAGTTATTTTTAGTAATTCTTTCCAGTGCCAAGCTTATAGTAGTTATTAAGAACACCACTTGTTAGCGCAGCGCCTGTTGTATAAGAACCACTCATGAAGATACCGTTGTTTGTATCATTAGCTCCACCGATTTGAACACTATAAGTCAAATCGACAGTTTGGTTTCCACCAATATCAGTTGAGAAGTTTTCAGAACTCAAAATAGCACCTTTAATTTGATATACTATTTTTGGAGTAACTGTTCCGCCAACATCAGCGCATTGATTTAGAGTTACAGTAAAGTTTTTCTTATCAGCAGCGCCGCAAAGCTGATCAAAGATATCAGCTTCTTGTAGTTCATTAACAATAGCGTTAATAGTTATATCCATATTTAATGGAACTTCTAAAACGCGAGCGAAACCGAATACATTTCCAAGTCTTTGAAGAACTGTTCTAGTTAGAGGAATAGTAAAAGCAAAACTTTGAATATGAGCTTTATTTCCAGCTTCATCTAGTTCAGTAAATCCATCGTTAACTGGTAAAGAAAGAACAATATCACCAGGACGGAGAGCAGAAACCGAACTTACTCCTGTTGTATTATTTCCAGTACCGATAACATATCCTCTATTATCTCCTGTTAAACGAGTTGCTGGGGTTTGAGTATAATCTATTGCAGGAGATCTTCCAGTTAAAACAGTTGAGCCATTATCAAGTAATTGAGTTTTATTTACATCACTCTTTATATTGAAAGCTTCAACAGTTACACTGGCTGTTGGAATGTTTCCAACAGAAGCGTCTAGACTATATTCTGTAACAAATCCATTGCCTACAGCAATAACAGAATTACTAGCGCTAGATAAATTAGCACCTACAACATCCTCACCTTCATCTACGGTTATGATATAATAATTATTACCTTGAGTATCTATCATTAAACCAGAAATGGCACTAGCATTACTAACGCATTGAAGATCAGCGGTTGAACTTCTTCCAGAAAAATTGAATCCCATCAATCTTTCATTTAAGCCATCAGTAACATAATAACTGAAATCCAAGCCTACTGTTGGAGTATCATTTACAATACTATCAATACGAGCTAGTTGACCTAGTTCGTTGATGTCTTGACGATTAATTGTAAAATTGAAATTACAATTTTGTACTCTGTCAAGTTTATAAAGAAGGCTTATACCGCTGGCTAATTGGCCAGTTGTATAAGCTGATGTAGCTACTGCGTTTTCAGCTATTGTAGCGCCACTGACTTGAATACCAGTGCTGTTTGGAGCTATGTATAAAGCCTGACTTTGATAAATTACGCGATTTCTTGCCATATTTTTTTATTTGTTAAAATGTTAATTATTTTTACAGTGTATGGGCTATTTTGTGAAATTATAATCTTGGGTATCTAATGTTGCCTATATTCCAATCGATAAATCCAATATGAAGAATTGGATTAAGTTCTTTTACAACATCATCTTTTATTTTAGATGTTGTTACGTCATATATGTAGCATTTTTTATCTGTATGTTGTTTGTTGACATCAATATAATTATAACCAGTAGGATACAATCCCGTCTTTAAATTATTATATTCACCCAATGGGTGATTAGTCATTGGTATGATATTGAAATTAGTGTTATATGTGTCGGCAAATGCGCTTAGAACACCGTCTAATTGATAAAGATTTTCTGCAAACACAACCGCTTTCATTCGTACTCTTGTTTCGTCTTCACCACCAAGCGCAAATCCATTATTATCTATATTTTCTATTGATATAAATGCACAAGGTGTAACTGGATTATATGGAGGCACATATGTTTCACTAACTGTGAATCTACTATTAGTAACATATTTTCCTTCGATTATTAAATTATCTTCAGGCTGATCTGTTATGTAACTATTTATTTCTTTTACAGTATATGTACCAGTTATATTTAGATTTTTAGAAACTCCACTATTAAAAACTATGCGCCCATTGTCGAAATCAATATACATGCCGCTCGTTCCAGTTGGTACAAAAGAATTATTAATTAAAAATCCAGAAGGTATAGAAATTCCTGCTACACTATTGTCATATGCCCATTGTTTATATGGACTACCATAAACAACTTTATTATCGCCAAGTCGCGCATCAGTATAATTATATAATTTTGTAGTATATGTTTGAAAAGCTTCAGCTTTTCTCATTAAATGATTATCAAACCATAAGAAAAAACTATTTGTTATATTATGTGAAAATGCTGGGATCATAAAATTGTATCCTTAGATAAATCTTGAATTTTTTTTGTGTATGAATTTATAAGATATGATATGTATTTTGTATTCTTAAATCTAACTCCATTTCTTATGGGTGTTTGAGATTGAATGCCTAATCCAGATCTGCTATTCTTAGTTTTTTTAATATAATATCCCAATCCTGATATTCCTAATTCTATGCCTTGTGACCAACTGCGTCCAGTTGCCCAAGGCATGGGAGTCACTTTAAAAATATCTTTGGCAGTTGGAAATTCAACAGAGAAGACCAATTCGCCTTTACTATTTGTAGTATGTTTTAAATTAATTTTTTTTAATTCTTCACGAATAGGATTTAGTGGATTGTCGCCACTTTCAAATCCTATAAATGAATAAAGATTTGTAACACCATCAAGCGTATTGGAAATATTGCTGGCAGTTATTCCGCCATTTATTTCTTGCGTGACAGGATGGTTTTCAAACTCTTCAATAATTTCTTGTTTAATTTTTTCAATTTGTTTTTGAAGTTGTGAATAAACATATTGTATATAATTGTTTTGTTTCACTAACTGTTCGGCAATTTGATTTAGATCTGCTGAATCAAGTTTTGTCATTTTTAGGGATCAGGTTTGAGATATAATGTATAATATTGTACATCAAATAAGCCATGAGGTCTAAATGTAGAATTAAGAACATATCTTTTACCGTCAACATCAAAACGGCGAGCGTCTTTGACGTAATCATAAGCGTCTTGATCGATCTTTAATCTTACAGTTCCAACTACAGCTTCTAGTTTTATTTGAGAATTTAATCCTTGTTCACTCCAATATTTTTTACCAACGTCATCTTGATATTGAATTCTTGCTTTGAATGTTTTATAAACAGGTGTATTTATTATTGAAGTAGTTTGACCAGCGGTCTTATACAGCGGATTATAATTAGGGTCCGTTATGATAACAACTGTAGAGGCTTCTTTAAAAACAGTTATTTCACGGGCAAAAGTTTCATGTATATCATCAAAGACAGCCGCCAAAGCTGCTTTTTCAGTAGAAGTTAATAAACTAGTTCCCATAATTAGAATTTAAACACATTAAAAATACAATATTATAAATATGTCTAAGTACATTTACACATTTAATATCGAAAAGGTCGCAAAAATTACAGAAAAAAGACAAGAAAAGTATACTGATGAAAACGGTGTTGAAAAAGAGCGCACTATTTCAGAAATGGTAGATAAGACAATTCCTGTTGAAATTTTAATAAAACAACCAAATAGAAAGCAAATTCAAGAAGCTGAAATGGTGTTTTCTATCGAAATGAGTAAATGTATCAAGCAAGGCGTATTAACGAAAGCGATGTTGCTTAATAAATATAGTGATACAGGTGGGTTAGTAAATCAAAAAGATTCAGACGAACTGAACGCTGGATATGAAAAATATGGTCAACTTCAAATTGAGATAGTAAATCTTAACTTGAAGCCTGAATCGGAAAGAACTCAAGAAGATAAAGATTTAATATCATTAAAACAATCTGAATTGATAGATGTAAGAAGAGAAATCGTAGAAAGAGAAACTAGTTATTTAAATCTTTTTAATCACACAGCAGATACAAAAGCACAAAATAGATCAATTCTATGGTATGTTTTAAGTTTAAGTTTTTATAAAGATCCAAGTAAGAATCAAGTTGATTATCTTCCAATATTTCCTGGAAAAACTCTAGAAGAAAAAGAAGAATATCTTTATTCTTTAGAGGAAAAGGAAGATGAGATATACACTAAGACTTATAATAAATTAGCTAGTATTATTAGTTTTTGGTTCTTTACTGGCAAGATCGATAAGGAAGAATTTGATAAGATTCTTGCTGGACAATAATGGATTACACTTTAGATTATAAAAAAAGTTTCAGAGATATTTGCCAAGGCTACACCTTAATAAATTGTAGCTTTGGCAAATTATATTTTAAACATATAAATATTTCTGATCAAGTTTTACTTGATGAGTCAAAAGAGGATTATTTAAAAGAAGCTAAAAATCGTGGTATACCAACTATTGAAGAGTCTTTAATAAATTTAAAAGAAGAAGGTTATTGGACAGATGTTGATGAGAGAGCCATAAAACAAGAAGAAGTTTTTTTACATAAGATTACCGAGCAGAAAAAAAACACTTATCTTAAATCTCAAATAGATATATTAAATAAACAGCTAAACGACTCTTTGCTTAAAATAAATGAATTAAAAAATAAAAGAAATTCTTATCTTGGTAATACTTGCGAACATTACGCCGAACAAAGGGTAACTGAAGAGTTTCTTAAATTTACAATATATAAAGATAAAAATTTAGATACACTTTTTTATCTAGAAGAAGAGTTTGATAATATAAATTCAGATAACTTATCTGAACTTATTAAAATATATAATTCAATATTAAATAATTTTTCTGATTCTAAAATTCAGAAATTAGTTTTAGAAGATTTTTTTAGTTATTACATGCCATATTGTGAAGATCCTATACATTTTTATGGAAAACCTATTATAAATCTTACATATAATCAGTTGCGTTTAATATTATATGCAAGATATTTTAAGAATATATTGTCTACAAATGATAAGATTCCAGAAAATTATAAGAAAGATCCAGATAAGTTAATAGATTATGTAAATGCAAATGAAAAAGCTAAAGAAAAAATGCAACAAAAAGATAATCAAGCTACATCTATTGTTGGAGCTACAAAAGAAGATTATAAATACATTAATATGGATAAAGGAAATACAAAAAATGTAAGTTTGGCCGAAGAAGCTAAAAAGAAAGGTGGCAGTTTAGATATGAAGGATTTAATGAAATTAATGGGTGTTGAGTAAAATTAAGTGTAATTATTTGATATATGTCAGTACAGATTAACGTCCAAGCGAGTCAATCGGCATTAGCTCAGAGCATATCGCAAGGTGTGGCGGCATATAATGCTAGATTTGCAAGCCAAAATCAATTAAATTTACAGATTAATCCCAGAAGTTTTTCTCAACCTTTAGGCAGAATAACTAGTGATTTAGCTGATTTTGAATCTGCATTGAAAGCTTCTAATGCTCGCGTACTTGCATTCGGAGCTTCTACTGCTGTATTAGGTGGTGCAGTAAAGACTTTTAAAGAATTAGCTAATATAACTATTGAAATTGAAAAATCTCTAACAGATGTTAATCGTGTTTTAGGTTTATCAACTTCAGGATTGCAAAAATTCTCAAGTGAATTGTTCACTATATCTAAACAAACAGCTTCGTCTTTTGACGATGCTACAAAAGCTGCTTTAGAATTTTCTCGTCAAGGTTTAAATACAGAAGAAACATTAAAAAGAACTGCTGATGCTTTAACTCTAGTTCGTTTAACTGGAATAAGTTCTAGACAAGCCGTTGAAGATTTGACTTCTACAATCAATGGATTTTCTAAAGCTGGATTAACAACAGCTCAAGTTGTTAATAAATTAGCAGCAGTTGAACAAGATTTCGCAGTATCAGCAAGCGATTTAACTGAAGCTTTGTCAAGAACAGGTCAAGCAGCCCAAGAAGCTGGAGTTGATTTCGATCAACTAAATGCTTTGGTTACAACCGCTCAACAAAGTACAGCAAGAGGTGGCGCTGTAATTGGTAACGCATTAAAAACAATTTTTACTCGTCTACAAAGAACTGATACTCTAGATCAGTTAGAAAAATTTAATATTATTGTTCGCGATGTCGAGGGTAATATTTTACCAGCCGTTCAAATTTTACAAAATTTTGCTAATAAATATAATGATCTTGCTGACGCTCAACGCGCTCAATTATCAGAACAAGTAGCTGGTGTTTATCAAGTTAACATTCTTAAAGGAATTGTTAATGATTTAACAAATACTCAAGGAACTTATACAAAAGCATTAGAAAGAGGAGCTAAAGCTTCAAATGAAGCTGATTTGGCAAATCAAAAATTAAATAAAACTCTAAGCGCACTCGCTACTCAAACAGGTTTAGGTTTACAGCAATTAGCTAATAATGTAGGTAAAGTAACGTTTGCTCCAATATTTGAAGCTATAGTATCTCCAGTAAATGATGCCGTAAAATATATAAATGACACTTTAGAGGGAGAAGGTCCGGGGTCTATTTTTGCTAATGGTTTATTAAAAGGTATTCGCAATGTAATTACTGGACCGGGATTGGCTATTGCATTTGCAGTTATTGCTAAAGTCGCTAAAAATACATTTGAAGATGCTACAAAAGCTTTGCCAGCTATTTTAGGTTTAACAACAGAAGCTCAAAAAAGAGCGAATATTGAAAAATCAATATTATCAATTCTTCAGGGTCAAAGCCAGTTATCAATGGCTCTTCAAGGACAACAAGGTAACGAAATTGCACAAGCGCAAACATTATTAAATTTTGCAAAATTACAAACAGCACAGTATCAACAACAATTACAATTAGCTCAACAATTAGCTCCGTTATTGTCTGCTCAAGGAGCAACCGTTGGAGCTAGAGGCATTCAAGTAGGGCCAAGAATAAAAGCTGGTGGTCATATTCCAGCATTTGCTGAAATGTCTGAAAGAATGGGTGCAGCCATGGGTGGTTACAAGGCTGGTAAGGTTATAAAAGCTCCAAGCTCAGTAGGAGCTAACACTTACATGAATACAGCGGAGGAAACAAAATATGTTTCTGGTTTTAATCAACCATTTATTAATCCTCCTGCTGGATCAAAAGCTGGTCGCGCACACAGAAAAAATTCTATAAATAAAACTGGTATTGATCCATATATGTATGGTGGATTTATACCTAATTTTGCAACTAAAAAAGATCAAATTTTGTTTAATAAACGAATTGGAAGAGCTTTTGAAGATAAAGTCGGTATGGATATTGGAATGTCTCCTTCGTTCAATAAGCCTATAGATTTTATAAGCGTACCTAAAGTTCCATCTGATCCAGCTAAAGAGTATAATAAAAATTTTTATTCATCACAAACATTTGCAGATGCTTATAGTGGCACCGGACATAATGCAGCGACTAATATTGGAAAAGTAATAAGACATCTTAATTTGAATTATGGTAATATACTTAAAAATCCATATTCAGATGATTATTTTTTTGATGGAAAAGATTTAATTTTAGATCCTAATTTTACTGAAATAATAGGAAAAGGAAAAGATCAGCCGATTGCTATTGCTAGTAGTAGAGCATCAAGTTTAGCTCCTGATTCTAAATCTGTATTTTTGCAAGGCTTAAACAAAAAGCAACAAACAAAAGCTTTAAAACAAAGAATTATAATGGAGTTTGCCAAAGATAAGGTAAATGTTGATTACGATAAATTTAATGGTTTTATTCCTAATTTTGCTGTACCAATGAGTACTGCAAGAATTCCTTGGTTTAAAAAATATTCTAGTAAATATAAAGATATTGCTGGTGATACAGATCTTTTCAAAATGGGAGATTTTCCTACTTATGGAAAAGGTTTAAATCACGAATACGCTAAAAAAGGTAATGCCAATATGCTTTCTTATTTGCATGAAGACTTTGTTAGATCTGCATTAAATATAGCTTTAGGTTCAAAAAAGGTAATAAGACCATCAGAAGTTGGGTTTAAAAATAAACCTATAGGTGATATAGCAAATAGTAATGATTTTGATTTATTATATAAAATTGCTGATGGTTCATACAGCATGTTGGAGTTGAAGCAAGATTTCAAAAATATTTCTGGATCAATTAGTGGATTCATGAATGCTAAACTTGAAAATCTTAAAAAAGAAAATCCAGAATTGGCAAAAAAAGTAAGTTCGATGATAGCGGTATCAAATATGCCTAAATTTATTGATCCTACTGGTAAAAATCCAGCAGGACAATTTAGTGAATTTGAAATGGCCGCTGCATCAATTGTTAAAGATAAATATTCAAATGTTAATCCTACAATAAGCGCAAAACTCACAAAAGTTACAGACGGTTTATTAAGAAGATACGAAGCTAAGAAAAATACTGTATATGGTGGTTTTATACCTAACTTTGCTTATGAACAAGCGGTAATGGGTCTTGAACAAAGTATGAGTGGTAATAAAGCTATTCTTGATACTAAGTCTGGACCTTTTCCATTTATTAGAAATAGCAGTCAGCCAAATTTTGCTTCTGCTATCTCAGACCATGGTGGTTTAAAAAATGCTTTGAATGATTCAATGCGTAATCAAGAAGCCGCTGGATTAATGAGCAAAGGGTTTGTCCCAAATTTTGCGACTTTAAATGCTAAACAATCTTTAGGTATGGATTTTGGAGCTTTAACTGGTTCAGAACAACAATTATTTGTTGAATTGAATAAAGCTCTTTCTAGATTAACAAGAGATATAAATTTATCAGCACAAGAGCAGGCGATGTTGCAAAATACAGTTCAACAAAATGCTCAAGCTTTACAACAAAGCACTAAATCAAGTACGATAGTTGCAGAGGCAAATAATGGTTTAATTAAAGCTACTCAGCAAAATCAAAATGCACAGAAAAAAGCTGCTGCTGCATCCGCAGCTTCCGCAGCAGCGGCACTAAAGCCAATGCCTTCAAGATCTGTTAATCCTGCTTCTATAAATCCGAATACAATTTCAGCAAATCGTGGGGGTTTGATGAATTCATTATCATCAATGACTAATAAATTATCTGGAAACGTTGGTTTTCAGATAGCGGTTCCAATGATTGCTGGACAGTTAGAATCAATTATTGCACAAGGTAGAGATAGATCTGAAATGAGTTATGGTCAAAGATTGGGATCAACTGGTGTTAGCGCAGCTTTAACTGGAGCTAGTACTGGAGCATTGATAGGCAGTATAATTCCAGGATTTGGAACAGCATTAGGCGCAGCAGTTGGGGCAGCGGTTGGATTTGGTGGAGCCATGATTAACGCAAGATCTAATGTTGATGATTTTGCAAAATCAATTCAGAATGCAACTCAAAAAGATAAAGAAGCTGAAAATGCAGTACAAGGTTATACAAGTTCTTTAAAAAAACTTGAAGAAGGCGGATTGACTCCAAAAGAACGAGAAAAAACAGAAAAAGAAAGACAAAAATATTTATTAAAAATACCTGCCGCTATAAAAGCAGGAATAAATCCAAACGCTTCATCCGCTGAAGTTGAAAAAACTTTAGAAGACCTTCAGATATCAAACGATAAAAGAGAAAAAGTAAGAAATTTACAAGTTCTTGCATCGTCCGATTTAACTAAAGATCAATTTGATACAGCAAGACAAACAATAGCTGAATTATCATTAGTAGATAAAAGATTTAAAAATATAGCTGACGCTATAACTTCATCACAGACTGGTGAAGAAAGGGCTGCATTTTTAGCAAAAGGTGGGGGTTTAGAGCAACAATTATCTAGATCAGAAACTTTTAAATCTTTAAAACCAGAAGAACAAAAACAAGTTATTGAAGGATTTAGAAATGCTTTTGCTGAAAATACACAAGGAACTATAAGAGCTTCTAAGTTAGGAACTAGTATGCAAGATGCCAGACAAGTTGCAGAAGAAATCAAAAGAACTGCTCCTAATAATAGTGCAAAAAAATCGGCTTCAGATATATATTTAGAAATAGATAAATTTTTAAATTCTACAGCTATCACTCTTAGACAAACATTAGCTGAAGAAGAATTCGCTGATAAGTTCAATGAATTAAAAACAACATTTGAAAATTCTTTAGTAGAAGGTTTAATTTCTCCTGTAAAATCAATTACAGCACAAACAGAATTAAAAAAGAGTAATTTACAAAACGCTTATAATAGAGAAATAAAAACAGCTAACTTAGATTTTACAACAAAATTCGCTGATCAGATAAGAAGTACTCCTGTATTGGGAAGCAATCCAACAGTAATTCAAAAATTAAAAGATTTTACGAATAAAGAAGGTGGAGCGACTACAGCGGAACTAGAGCAGTTTATAAACGAAGCTCCATTAATGACCATTCCACCAGATACATTGCAAAAAATAATGAAAATGATATCTGATCAAAAAGCTCTTGAAAAAGATAAAGCAGATAATTTGTCTAGAGAAAAAAAGAATCTTGATGAAAGTGGTCGCCAAGCGATTTTAAGAGAAGAGCTATCTCGATCTGCAAATATTAGAGCTTCTCAAATGGGTTCTGCACAGATGGAAAGAAACATTATACTATCTGGAAGACAAACAACTTCTGAAATTCAACAAGCAAGAGAAGATAGATATTTAAACGATGTTTCGAATTTTTATAACATGGGTATGCAGAGACAATCAGAGCTTCGCATTGGTTATAGAGAAACTGCGACTGCAAGAAATATTCAAACGTTTAATGCAAATCAATTAGAAACAGCTAATACAAATGTTTTAGATGCTGAAAGGCTTCGTATAACAAATGAAATAGCAACCGCTAATGCTGCTAATAATAAACAATTAGCAGATTCATTAAGAAAATCTCCATTATTGAATCAGACTAATTTAGAAAATCTTGAAACATTACAACAAACAATATCTGAACAAGAAAAATATGTAAAATCATTGAATGGTCAAGGTGAGCAATTTACTGCTGCAAATAATTCTTTAACTCAGTTGAAACGAATTCAGGCAGATATAATAAATAATACCAAAAGAGAAACAGAATTGCTAAAAATAAGAAATGAAGAAGAAAGAAAACGAGTTCGTGATGCTAAATCTTTTTCTGTTGGATTGAGTGCTGGTTTTGATGATATAAATAAAGAAAGAGAAACTTTTGCAAATGACTTTGGACAAAAAATTCCAGGTTTATTTAGAGATGGTTTGGTTGGAGCTATGGATGCTGCTCTTAATAAAGCTGATGATCTTGAATCGGCTTTGATGGGAGTAGCTGCTTCTTTCTTAAGAGAAATACAAGGAATGATGTTGCGCAATATTGCTAATAATATAGTAGGAAGTATTGGAAGCTCTTTTTCATTTGGTCAACCTAAATCAGCAATTGAAGCGGGACAGCAAAGAGGCGGATTCATTCGCGCTCAAAAAGGAATGTATATCAGCGGCGGAAGAACTGGAGACAAGAATCCTGCATTGCTTGAAGATGGCGAATACGTATTAAATAGAAATGCTGTCAAATCTCTTGGTGGTCCAAGAGCTATTGATCAATTAAATTTTAATGCATTTCCACGTTTTGCCACAGGTGGAGATCCCGGTTCAATGTCAGCTTCTGTAAATATGGATGCTCCATTTGAAAGATTAAGCATGTATGGACGCGAACAAAGTCCAGAGTTCCAAAATTATTTAGAAAAAATTAGAGAAGAAGAAGCTGCTAAAGAAAAGAAACGTGCAGAAAGAAAAGCTTTATTAAACCAATTTATTGGAACATTAATTAGTACTGGTGTATCGATGGGCATATCTTCTGCTGTTAGCGCTGCTAAAAATAGTTCAATGGCAAATGCAAATTTGAAGGGCGCAACAGGATCTATGTCTAATGGAACAACAACACAAGTAACAAATTTTGCTGATGCTAAATCTTTGATTGACAGTGGCGGTTCAATTACATTAGCAAATGGTTCTGTTTTAACAAAATCTAATTTTGCTGATGGTTTTTCAAGATCAACATTTAATGAAGTTGCTGCAACTAGATTTTCTCAGTCTGGAATAAGAATTAATTCAGGAAATTTATTTAGAAAATCTTCAGCTACTTTAATGGGTAAAGATTATGCTAATCAAGCTGTTAAAGAAAATTTTACAAATCCTGCTGCTGCTTTTAGTCGTTCACAATCTATATATGAATTCACGCCTTATAAAGGAAAACAACAAGGTGGTGCAATCGGTTTTAATCAAGGTGGATTTTTACCATATGGTTCACGTTTAACTGATAGTATTCCAGCTTATTTAACGGGTGGCGAATATGTTGTAAATAGTAGAGCAGTTAGAAAATATGGTGTTGGTGGATTAAATAAAATAAATTCTGGCGTAGCAAGATTCCAAGATGGAGGAATGGTTGATACTGAAACAAGCTCTCCGTCTAACACTTCAAATACTTCTAATAATAATGTTTCTATAAATATTACTGTTAATGCAAGTAGTGGTAAAGTTGGAGATCAAGAATCAGATTCTAATAACGAAGGAACAGAGGGAAATGCTAAAGAATTAAGTAATAGAATTAAAGCTGTTGTTCTTGATGTTATAACAACCGAACAAAGAACTGGCGGATTATTAGATTCAACTAAGAAACGATAATGAAATTCTCACAAGCTCAATATGATCAAACAGTTTACATTGGTGGTCGTAAATTAGATTATGTCACCGATGTAGATGGATCATATTCTAATACAGTAAGACCTATTAATATAATGGGTCAAGGGACTATTAAAAATGTTGTAGCTTCTATACCTCAAGGAGATTTTTCGATAACAAGAACAATGATTGCAGAAGATTTTATGCGTCAATATACGGGTATTGATTCTTTTATAAGAGGATCTATAAATTATTCAGATAAAGTTTTTGGTTTTGAGTTGGGAAGTTTAACTTCTTATTCTTATTCTGTAAATTATGGTGAAGCTCCTGTTGCTAACTATGGTATAACTGTATATGGCGATATTGGTAGTGGTTTATATATAGATAGTACAAATACAACAATGCTTGGTGATGCATCATCATTAAATGCTATTGGTTACAATACTGATAATCCAGCAGTTGTGCCTCTTCCAAGTACAATAAGTATCACATGTGATGGTAGTACTACGAATAGAGTGGTAAGCTTTGATTTATCTACTCAAATAAATAAACATGAGATTTGGCGCACAAATTCAACCTCTCCATTTCAAATTAAAACTAAATGGCCCATTGAAGTTTTAACAAATATAACAATGGAAATTGATGACTATGAATTAAGAAGACAATCTGATGCTTTAAGAACTAATGCTTTTAATGTTTTTTCTATTAATATTAATGGAATCGTTTATGAAGATTCTGAACTGCTAACAGAAGATGGCGTGTCGATAACAACTGAAGCTGGAGTTCCTTTATTATTTAAACAGAAAAATGAGGTTGATCCTAGCACTAATCAGATTTTTAATTTTAACAGTTCTAATACAAGATTAATTTCTGAACAATTTACTAGCACGGTAGATGATGTAGCTATTGTTAAACTAACATATTTAACATATTTAAATAAAACATATCCATCATACGTTGGAAATTATTTAGAATAGTTTTTATAATAATAAAGGTGTAATATAAAATATGGGCGATAAAATATCAGCATTACCAGAATCTTCGACGATTGCATCGACAGATGTATTGTTGAAATCAAATGCCGCAGGTTCGACAGAAATTATTACATTTGATAATTTTCAAACTAATTTTAATTTTCTTAGAACCACTGGTTCTAATACGATGCAAATCGGTGTTTCTGATTATTCTTTACCAGTAATTAGAATACCATCAAATAATAAATATGTAGGTGTCGGTGGAGGATCGAATTTTGTTCCTTCTTCTATTTTGCATATTAGTGGTTATGCTGGACAAAATGCTATTTTGACAATACAGTCGGCCTCTGGATATACAGGTTATCTTAAATTAGCTGATAATAATTATCCTTGGTATTTAGGAAACGTTCCTAGTGGAAAATTTTTTATTAGTGGCGATTCTGCTAATATCTATTATCCATCTATAAATATTGATACTGATGGTCGTATGTTGATCACAGATGGTAGTCAATATTCTGTTGCTAATGTTGAATCAGATATTAATATGCAATTTTTTGCCAAAACTGGTTTAAGAATGTCTTTTGATAACAATGTTATTAGTAATGATATAGATTTTGATTATAGTGGTATTCAGAGCAGTAAAAATTTATATATAAATTATTATCAAGATGGTAATATAACAAGTGGTACTTTCTTTGGTTTAAGTGGTGCTGTTTTTACTGATCATGATAATGGTTTGACAAGAATTGGAAATAATGATGATAGATCTCCTGATGCTAGATTGATGGTTACGAATGATACTACAAATGGTACAACATATAAAACAGTTTTAATTGAAGATGTAACTAGTCCTAATTTACATTGGAGAAAAATAGGTTCTTCAACTACTGTTTCTGCTACATTTGATCCAAGTACTAGTCAGTTATATTGGGGTAGAAATAAATCAGCAGGAGCGATTAGCGCTTTAGATCCAATTATATTTGATTTAGCTAATAAAAGAATAGGCATAGGTGTTGATCCAAGCGCATCAATTGATATTTCAGGAGCAAGTAGTACATTATTTACAAGATATCAGTCTGCCAGCGAAACAATGGTAATAAAATACCAAATTAATTCAGAAGTTGGTAGTGCTTTTAATGAAATTTTTACTACATACTCATCTGGCGCTAACAATAACATGATTGTTGGCTATAAATTTCAAGGTGATAATATCTATGGAGATAGCAATGGATTAGGTGTGTTCTTTTGGCAAACAGGCACTTCTTCTAACGTCTATAATTCTTCAAGAAATGTAGCAACAATATCTGATCATGGCGATTTAGATATAAATAGATATTATAGTACAAATAATAAATATTGTCAGGGAAAATTCATACAAACTCATAGAGCTACATCTTCTGATGCATATGATCCTGTATATTTACATTTAGATAATATTAATTATAATCATCAAAATTCTGGTAGTTTAAGTTATCATACTTTATGTCAACTAGGAGGAATTATTGAAGGCGTGGATTTTACTTGTAAATTAAATCCTACTATAACAAATGGAACAGGTTATTTAGTTTTTAATAGATTTAATGACTTGATAATGACTGAAGTAGGAGGAATAGATTATGTAAGCGGAACTCCAAGAACCACATCAGTTGGTACAAAAACATTTTTTCAATTATGGGATGCCGCTAACAATATAAATAAAGATCCTCAAGATATTGATTTATCTACATTTGTTTATGTATCTGGTGCTATTACGGGTCAAGATTTTTTCAATCTTAAAGCTAGAAGATCAAATACTACTGATGGTCAAAAATTCTATGGCGCTAGTATAAATACTTTAGAATTTAATAAATTTGATAATATTGGATGGGTTGCTTATGCAGTTACAGGTGCAACTTCAAGCGATGTGGTTCATTTAGATGGCGCTAAAAATTTAAATACAATAGTTAGTTATTTTGTTGAATCAGACACTTCAACTGAAGTAGGCACATACATCCAACAATAAAATGGCAAATTTTCTTACATTTGAAGAAAATCAAGTTTTAATAAATAATAATCTATTTCCAGCGAATAATATTAGTTTGCAATTAAATGCAAATACAGTTCCTGTAAAAGATGTTTATGGTAATTTGCTTTATTATTCTCCAACAGGCCCAATTCAGGGGACTGTAGGATTAAATTTTTTTCTAACTGGTGCTATACCTAGTTATCTTAGATTGGAAAATCAAGATGAAACTCCAGTCAAAATTGCTTTTAATAGATTACTGATACCAGATTGTTATTTAACAAGTTTGAGTTTTTCAGTAAAACCATTTGAGCCGATTCCGGTAAGAGCAGAATTTGTATTTTATCATGGAGTTAAAGCTTTAAATACTAATCCTTTAATATTAAATAATAAATCTACGAATATACCAGCAAATGGTGTCGCGTATGCAAATAATTTATTTACTTCAGGATTAAATACGTTGAATGGTATGTCTAGTTATATCTTAACTGACAATAGATCGTCTTATATTGAAAATGCTGCTGATTTTGTTGTAACTGATTTTGATTATCAATTTTCTGTAGAGCGTGTTCCAGTTTTAAGAGTTGGAGATACGTTTCCTTTGCGAGTAGCTATGAAAGAAGCCAATGGTGAGTTTAGTATAACTACTAATAATATTGATGGATATCTTGATATTCATGGAAATACTGCTGAATTTTCTGCTGTATTAAGAGATAATACAAACTTGAATATTAATGATACTATAAATTTAACTGGTATAATAATAGATCAAAATTATGAAATAAGTGATGATAATTATGGATTAAGTAAAATAAAAATGACTCAAGCACTTAATAGAAAACGCTCACCAGTTACTATACCTATGGAAGTTAGCAATCCAAATATAATTGCACCTCCTACAGTTAATCCGGTCAATCCTATTGTAATTCCGGGATCTGTTGTAATATCTGTACCAATTGTTGAAGAACAAAAACCAAATCTAAAAGATCCAGAGGTAAGTACTGGTACTACTACAGCACCAGAGACTGATGAAGATGAATATTATTACTATGTCGTTCTATTTGATTTAGTTATATATAGTTTAAATCCAAATTATAGATCCATAATAACAGAAACTTTACCCAATTCTCCATCTTTAAAATCTTTTAGCGAAAATAATTTAACTTATAAATTTAATTTAATTCAATTCCCTGTTAATAAAATTAAATTAATTGGTCGTCAAAATGAAGATGGTGAATTTTCAACAGTTTGGTTTGAAAAGAAAAATCAATTAGGATGTTCATTCAAAGTTAACAAAAATTTTAAAGATAATTTTAATGCGACCAGTTTCTATTCTAATTATTCTTCGAATTTAGCATTCAGATTTTCTTTTAAAGCTGAAGATAATCAAACTTTATTGAAGGAATATTTATTTAGTGATTTGTTTGATTGGTTAGGGGAAACATCTAATGGAAGTGGAACTGAAAAAAATCCTTATTTAATAAAAGCAGGTAATGTTGGTTTTGCTGGAGTTGGTAATCAAAATTTATGAAAGCTGTAAACGATTATAGAATATTAATGCCGAATGTCCCGTATTACGAGACAGGAATTGCATTTAATGAGTATGAAATTGTTTATTATACTGGTATAAATGCTGGTACTTATACGGATAATACAAAAACACCGCCAATAACTGAAACTGTAATAAATCCAGTATTAGGAAAAACTGGATACTATTATTTAAAAAATGAAAAATATAATGTTTCTGGAGACAATAAGTTTTGGACAAGACCAGATAGCGTTTTAAATGGCGATTCATTATCTAGCTGGTGGGTTCAAAATTTCTTTTTTATTCCTACTTATGGATCTTCAGTTCAATTTAATGCGAACTATTATGAAAATATGTTTGAAGATCAATACAGATATGTATTGGGCAAAAGCGAAAATGTAATTCAAGTATCGGCAACGTTAAGTTTTCAAGGAGTTACTGATAATGAAGCTCGCGCATTAAATCATTTTTATCAAAATTATTTTACAAAAAGTGGTTTAGCAAATGGTCAAGGAATGCAACCTATTGAAATGAGTTTATTTTATCCTCATGATAAAGTCAGACCATTTTACTTAAAATCTATAAATAATGATTTAGAAAATGTTGATTTTAATAATATTACTTTAGAAGTTGAATCACCATTTATTTCTTTAACATCGTGGAAAGAAAAATTAATTTCTTTTAAGACATCTGAAAATAATTATTATGATACATTGCAATATTCAAAACATGATTATGTTTTTGAATATAAATCAAATAATAGTTCTGAAGGATTTTTTTATTGTTCTGGAGACAGTATTTTAGGAGTAAGTCCATATTCAGATGGCGTTGAAAATTTATGGACTCAAAAATTTTATTTTTCACCAGACCTTATTGAGACTTTAAATTTTGAATCTTCAATGTATAAAAATGATTTAGGTAATTTTTACTTAAATCAATCTGTTGGTATAAATCCTAACTTTTTTGATCTTCAATTAAGCTTTAATAATAGAAACGATAAAGAAGCGAAAGCTATATTGCACTTTTTAGAAAATCATAATGGTTTAGAGTTATTTGAATATGACATGTTTCCTCCATATACAGGAACAAGAGCTTTTTTCTGTCCCGAATGGAATCATACATATAATTTTGCTGATAATCACACAATCAAAGCCAGATTAATTGAATCTAAATTCAATTATATAATTGATGATCAATTTGATACCGCTTTAAATCCAAGTGGAATTAATTTTGGATTTGTTCCACTAGGTTTTTCTAAAAAACAAATAGTAAAAATTAAAAATAACGAATATAAACCTGTTACTTTTACTATTAGTTCTGATATTTTTGATCCAAATTCAGTACAAAATACAGATGTAAATTTTGTTCATCAATTAGATAATGAGTCTCAAATTCAAACTGCTAAAGGTGGCGGTTATGCTAATTATACAATAGATTGCGATCTTGAAACTTCTAATGAAGGTATTTTTGCTAGTACATATTTTAAATATACAGGAGCATATCAATTTGTACAAGAAAAAGAAAATGATGGTATAATTGCGGATAATGAATTAAAATTAAATTATTCAGGAGAGTTTTATGATTATGGAGAAACAATCAATACTGCTTTTTTAAGTGGATTAAAAAATTGTGTTGCTAGTCCGTATTATGATTTTTCTATAAATCAACTTTGTTTAAAAACAAAATTTGTTATACCTCAAAGTGGATACTATTATAATAATTTTTCTGGAAGATTATCGACTACTAGTGGTTCGTTTGTTGCAAATCAATATACAGGATCTTCTAAAGGTGTGGTATTAAATAATACAAACGATTTATACGAAATTGGTGTTCCGAATGAAACTGCTTTTGAAATGAATTTTACTGGTATTTCTTTAGGAGTTGATTATTTTTTAAGAGTTAGTGGTTTAAATACAAACTATTTAGGACTAAATAGTAGTCCTTATGTTTTTGCATCTGGAGTAGATAGAATAACGGATCAAATTACTAATCAACAAGTTATTTCAGGATTAACTGTTAATAATTTAGCAAACTTTAATATAAATCCTCCTGTTATCAGACTTGATGGAAGTGTAGAAACTTTTTATATAAAAAATGATAGAGCTAGTTATTTTGATTTGTATAAATTTGTAGAAACAAATGCCAGATTTGGAAGTGCTTTTTCTTTATATTCTGGCGTTAAAATATATTTTGATAATTCGTATTATGGGCCTTTAATAGCCGATTCTGATTTAAGTGTTTATAATACAGGTTCTTTTATTATAACAGGAAATTATTCAATGATGCCATCAGGTGTAACTTTGAATTTTACAAAGACTAATGTAATAGGAAAAGGTGGAAATGTTTGCGATATTAAAGATATTGATAATCCAGTTTATTCAGGTAAAAACGCTTTTTATATTCATTGCAGTGGAATAATTAATATTAATAAAGATTATGATTCTATTTTTGCGGCAGGTGGTGGTGCTGGTGATAATATTGAATTAGGTGATGTTGTAAAATATGAATCAAATAAATACACAACTTTAAAAGATGATTTTTCTACAACTTCTAATGTCACTCAATTTAACACTTTGAAACTTCATTTTAACAAAGCAAATACAATTTTAAATAAAGATCAGACTTCTGCTCAAGGATCATCTATTTTATATGATTTTTTTGATCCTACAAGAAAACCAATTCCTTATAAAGTTTTTGGAGGTGCTGGCGGGGGGCTTGGCAAAGGTACGGGAATTAATCCGATAACATTTATTGATGACGCACAAATATTAAAAGCGTCAAATAATTATAATTTAACATCTATTGTAGAATTCGGTAAAAATCAATATCCAAATCCTAAAGGTTAAAGACGTAAAATATGCCATTAAATTTACAATTAAAAGTAGTCTCGTTATACGATAGTTTCTTACCATCAAAAACCGCTTCTGCGTTGCAATTATTACCTGCAACGCCGCAAGTTATGTATTTAATTGGTGGAGGGGGTGGAGATGCTGGTGAAAAAAGTCGTAAACCGCAAATTCAATTTGCTGTAGGTTCTCAAGATCAATCTAGTTCTTTTTTAGATGTTCAAACTAGTTCTTTTTATATTCAAGACATAAAAGAAGAAAATGATTGTGGGCATGCGTTAAAAATAGTCTATGATAATTCAAATAAATCTGAAATAAATTTTGGTTATATTAATCCAGCGTCTGAAGTTAATATTTATAATTCTTCAGCACAATTAAAATTTGCTAATTTATATAGTGGAGTTGCAGATTCAAAAACCGCTGGTGTGAATTTATCAAATGGAGCTTCTGTTAATGATTTTACAATTCTGACAAATGGAACTGAAACTGTTTCTGTGGTTCAAGATACTGAATTAAATTTAAATAAGAATTATATTAGTTTGAATGGATCGACTGTAGGAGATACTTGTTCTAAGTTTTTAATAAAAAATTTTTCAAGCGCTTCAAGTGATACTACTAGTTTACTAAATGTATTTGTTAATGAAATAGATGTTAATGATGGATATGTATCTTATATTGATTCAGGCACAATATTAAATACTGTGACATCAGGTACAATAACGATAACAATTGAAACAGGAAAACTATTTTCAGCAGGAGATGTTGTTATTGTTGGTAATATATATAACGATGACGATAATGTTTATGGAACGGTAACCTCTTATAATTCTGGAACAGGTTTATTATCTTTTACATTTGAAGGGGCTGGTCGTATTTTTAGATCGAATTTATCAGCTGGTTCTTTTGTTACAATTTTATATATATATAAATGGTCTAATGATCGATCTCATTGTATATCTACAACTTGGACTGATTCTGAAACTTCTACATATTCTAGTTTGAGAGAAGCTTATAGTGCAGGTAATATTTATGGCTTCAGATTTAAACATAAAAGATCTAAAACAAATAATAATATTTCTGATTATAATAATACTATTACTTGGACAAGAGATAATATGCAACAATTTTTTGATAGTTCTGGTGTTGTTATTGATTTACAAAGGCTTATAGCATATAATGGCGTTTATGGAGATCCTACATTTACATATGATAGAGTGGGTAATAGAAATTATTTAAAGTCTCAATACGACAGTTTGTCTCAATTAATAAGTAAAAATAAATTTTCTATTATTTATAATGGTTTTTATCAATTTAATAAGCAATTTAAATATTTTCATGGATATTATAAAAATAATGTGGAATCTAATTTGTTGCAAAATAATATGTTAACAGATCCTAAAAATTATAAAATAACTGTTGGTAGTGGGGCTTTTAAAGATGCATCAAATAATTTTAGACCATATTTTACTCATAAATTATATGAAGTATTGTCTTATAGAAATCTTCAAGATTTAAATACGGGAAATCCTCAAAAAATAATTGTAGATTATTTGATAGAGAAGTATAAGCAAAAAGCGTTTTTTGGAAGCTCAGTGGAAATACAAAACTCAAAAGATATTTATTATTCTCAAGTAGATAGACCTAATTTATTTGGAAAAATAAGAAAAATCATATCATAAATATGTCAGACGTAATTTCAACAACATCTTTAATTAATTTAAATCCAGATTCATTTGTTGATCTGTTTGAAATTTATATTGATGAAACAATTGGAATATTCAGATTTCATGCCGGTAAAAATTTTAATAGAAATTTAATTTTTAGAGGTAATTCTTACGCACCTTTACCTGTTGATTTTAGTGGTTTTGAATTTTCTGCTGATGGTAAACAAAATAGACCTTCTATAAAATTAGCTAATGTGGATGGATATATAACAAATTATATAAAAAATAAAAACGATCTAATTAACTCTAAGATTAAAAGAATAAAAGTATTTGTTAGAAATTTAGATGATATTAATTTTAGTGATGAAGTTAATCCATTTTTTGGATATAGAAAAAAAAGAAATGCTGTTTTGGGATATGGAGAATCTTTTTATGAAGATAATTATTTGATTAATAAAAAAACTCAAGAAAATAAATTTTATATTGAATTTGACCTTAGTAGCCCTTTAGATTTGGAAAATCAAGCTCTTCCAAATAGAAAAATATCAGATAATATATGTTCTTGGAATTATCGTGGTTGCGGTTGTAATTATGGTAAAATACCTTGGAGTCCAAAAGGAGAGCAGAAAATTTTTGTTTCTAATTCTACAGTAGCTAAAACAGAATCAGATATTTGGGGAGATAAAAAAAATAATGAAGGAGTCCCGGTTGCGGATGAGAATAATAAAGAATTCTATTCGCCAAATGGATACAATCTATCTCAAATTACATATAGAGGAACTTATTTAAAAGATATTGGTACATATAATCCTGGAGATTTTGTAAAATATATTGATTCAGTGAATTTTGATTTCTTTGGAGGAGACACTCAATTCGTAGAAGATAATTTATCTTATTCATTTTATGTTTGTATAAAAATTCATGGTTCAGCTTATAATGGTGGAAATCCTGGAATTAAAGATCCTAAATTATTTCCTGAATACTGGATTAAAGATACTTGCGCTAAAAATTTGAAAGGTTGCAAACTAAGATGGCAAAATCATGGAAAAGGATTACCTTATGGAGGATTTCCTGGAACTAGACCTTTCGACTATACGGTTTGACGTATTATATAAGATAAAAACATACTGTTTATCATTATCTCAGTATGAATCTGGTGGTCTTGTTTTAAAGAATAAAGAGGTAATTTATTTTAACTCTTTGTGTGAAAACAAATATAATTTTTATCCTGACTATGCTTTTTATTTATATTTAAGACAGCCAGAAAATATATCTTTTTGTTTCCACAGTCATCCTGATTCGCCATATCCATCGGATAATGATATTTTTTTTATTAAAAATTACAATATTCCGCTTATTATATATAGTATAAAATTAAATACTTTTTTAGGTGTAAATATTAAAAATGAAAAAACTATTATTACACGGTTTATTGAAGAAACTGGCCTGTGGGAGTTTGATGATCAAAGCCGGTAGTTTTGACGATATTATTAAATGTTTGCAGGTTAATTTTCCTAAATTAGGGTCTAAGATAAGAAATTTTAATCATATTTTTGATTCTGTAGTTATAGTTATAGATGGTAAAATTATTAATGATTCGCAGTTGTTAAATCAATATATTAGAAATTGTAAGGTTATCGAACTGTTACCAGTTCAAGTTTTTTCTGCTATTTTTACAGCCGCAGCAACCGCAACATTGTTAACAAAAGCTTTAGTATTTGTTGCTAATGTTGTTGTCGTGGCCGCTTTAAGCTTTGGTATAAGTTTTTTGATTTCTAAACTTTTAACTCCTAAAGATCCTAAACAGATAAAAACATCTTCATATATTCTTGGAGCTAAATCAAATATTGCAGCTAGAAACGCTGCTGTTCCAATTGGTTATGGAAAATTGAGAGTTGGTAGTTTAATAGTTAGTAGTTTTTCTATCAATTTTGATTATTTAAGAAATGATGTGTCTTCTGGCGCTGGTTCTAGTATAGGATTTGCAGGAGGCGGAAGTGGAGTAGGTAGCGGTGGAAATATACCAATAACTAATAAACTTTGGTAAAATCATAAGACAATGACATTTCAAGATTCAACTTTTTTATCAACTATTAGTTCAGCTAACTCTTCTATGCTGTCTCCAGCAGAAAATTCAGTTAGTAATGTATTAACATATTATAATATTCAACAAGCTGGCGATCTTTTGTTAAAGAATTTTGATTCTATTACTCCTTATATAAATAAAAATGATAAAACTTTTAATTTAGAATCTTCTTCAAGATTGTATGTGCAAGATTTGATTTGTGAAGGTCCAATTTTTGGACTCTTTGATGATTTGGGGAATGATTTAGTTTTATTTGATAACGCTCAAAATAATGAAGAAAATTTAAAAGGATTGTATTTAAACGATGTACCTGCAAAAAATTCAGTAAATAATACTTTAAATTTCAATAGAGTAAGTGTTTTTGGTAAGGTGGGATATGAGTTTCAAAGCTCTCTCCAGTCAACCGTGCTGACTGCTGGTGATAATATATTTTCACCTTATGCTGTGGGAGTAACAACAGAATATAATAAAAATTTATTTAATTTAAATGTAAATAGTAATTTAAAATTTTTTAATTCGAACTCCTCAATTTTATCCAATGAAAACAGAGTTCATAAAACTTATTTAGCTAAAAAAGTTGGTCAAAAGATAATAAATGCCGTTGCTAATTCTGAAATGAATTTAAGTATCTTTAATCAAAGTGTTTATGAAGAATGTTTTGGTATTACACATGAGATAAAAGATGAAAATACTGATTTTCTTATTGTCACATTAAAAGTAAATAGTTTATATAGAATTGATGGAGATGGAGATATGCAAAGCAATACTGCATATTTCGGAATAGAAATGGGTTTTAAACAGAATCCTGATTTTGGTATATATATTTTACATCAAGTAAATGGGGTTGCAACAAGTCCGTATCATTTTGAAGTTGTATTAAATATAAAAGATTTTAATAAGTCTGCATTGCCTTTTATAAAATTATATAATTTTAGTAATTCTCCATCCCTTAGAGATACTAAGACTATTTTAAATATTGGTGCAATGTCGGTTACAGAAATAATTGATAAAAATTTTAGATACCCTAATTCAGCTTATTATACTGTTAGTTTAGATGCAAGAGGTTTTAGTAGTATTCCGACAAGATCGTATAATTTAAAACTTTTGCAAGTAAAAGTTCCAGAAAATTATGATCCAGATGCAAAAACTTATAATGATTTTTGGAGTGGAGAATTTGATCCTATTTTAAGATGGACTGATAATCCAGCATGGATTTTATATGATTTAGTTACAAATAATAGATATGGAGTAGGTAAATTTAATTTGCCAGAAAGTTTAATTGATAAATGGTCTATGTACCAGATTTCTAAATATTGTGATGAGTTGGTTCCAACTTTTAATAATACTAAATATCAAATGGCTACTGTTGCTGGTATTGGAACTTATAATAAAAATAATTATATTGAATTAAGCGGTAGTGGTTTTAGTTCGCAACAGTTTCCGATTGGTTCTATTTTATCTTTATCAAATTTAAAATTTAATTCAACATCTTTAACTGGAGAATCTGAAACAATATTAAAAAGTTTTAGAAAAAGAATCTTGTCAGTTAGTATAAATCCTTCAGGAACTTCAGCGATAATTGAATTATGTAATGATTTTGGATTGCATAAAACTTGTTCTCAATTTTCTGAAGTAAAAAGTTTCATTGAATCAAAAACTGATATAAAATTATCTAATCAAGCTTTGGCTGTTGTTGTAGATGAAATAGTTAATAAAACATCGCAAAATATAGTTAATTTTAAAAACTATCTTTATAATCAACAGGTATTTAGTGAAGATGAGATAGATTCGTATCAAACAAATACAGGTCAAGCTGGCGTTAAATTTGAAGGATTTATGGAAATTGTTGAGCCAAGATTTACGTCTAATATTTATATAAATTCTGAAACAGATATAGTTAATTTAGTTAATAATTTCGCTTCAATCTTTAAGGGCTTGGTTTATTGGTCAAGTGATTTTTTAAAATTTGATAACGACAGACCAAAAGAGGCTGTTTATTTCTTTAATAACTCTAATGTTAAAGATGGTATTTTTAATTATTCTGGATCTTCGAAAGACACTCGCTTTACGGTTGCCAAAGTCGTATATACAGATTCTTCTGATGGATATAAAGATAAAACCATATATGTTGAAGATAAATTAAATATAAGAAGATACGGATACGTTGAAAAAGAAATATTAGGATTTGGAATAACTGGTAAATCGCAAGCTAAACGTTTGGGAGAGTGGTTTTTAGTAACAAATCAAATAGAACAAGATTTGATATCTTTTCAAGCTGGACCAGAAGCAATGCTTTTAAATCCAGGTGATATAATAAATGTAAGCGATTCGTTGAAATTATCAAATAGATTTGGTGGTAGAGTAATATTAGTTAATGAAAATAATGAAATTATATTAGACAGTCTTTATGATTATATAAAGGTGGGAGATAGTATTAGTTTTATAGTTCCTAAAAAAAGCATTTCAGTAAATGAATTAAATGAATTATCTAAAACACAAAATACTATATCTGATTCTCAAATAGCCAATCTATCTACAACTTATATTTATACATTTACTATATCTTCAATAGGAAAAGATGGTAATTTTAGAACAAAAATTACAGTTGCAACTGATACCGAAGAAGCTCAAGAAAATTTATATTCTATAAGTCCGTCAAGTTTATGGATTTACGAAAAAAGTTCAAATAATACTTCTTCATCTTTTACTCAGAAATATAGAATATTAGGTATTAAAGAGACAAATCCAGTAGAATATGAAATAACAGCGGTAGAATATGTTAAAAATAAATTTTCTTATGTAGATAATCGCGATAATTTATCAGCAAATACTATATATTCTAATGAATCATCTAATCAAAACATAACAATTCCAAGAGATATTATTTCTTTTGTTACTGTTCCTATAAGTGTTATTTTTGGTGATGATGGTATAGTTAGTCAAAACAAAGAAAATTATAATTATAATTCTAAATACGATTATATTATGCATGGAATTGATTACAGCGATTCGCAAATATCAAATTTATTTAGTGTAAACATAATTAACGTGGATAAAATTTTAGAATTTATTAATTCATACTATTCTTCTATAAAAGATAATGTAAAAGGTCTTTTAATAGATTATGTTTTAAACTCTAAAAAAGTAACATTCAGATGGCATGTTGGCGATCAATCGGTATATAGGGTTGTTGTGCCAAAGCTAGAAGAGGAAAATACTTTAGAATTTATAAGAATTTATCCATTAGGATCTAACGATTCATTCATCTAATGTTCACAAACGAAACAATAGCCAGCCAAAAGCCATTTAAGATAGTAAATCTTAGATGTAATATACCTTTAATTGAGGTAAATGATCAACATAATTATGGTTTTGATGCTAATACAGATCCTGATTATTCGAATTATCCACTGATAGTGGCTTCAAAAGCAGCGGTTAATACAGATTCTTTATTGTTGTCTTGGGATCTTCTCGATCCAAATACAAATCAAATATATCAGTTTAAAGATTCTAATTTTTCGAACTTTACTGTTGAATTATTAGACTATAATAATCAAATTGTTAGTTTGTTGACTGATACGCTTATTAATACTAATTATGTATTTGATACCTCTTCATTAAAAAATTTAGCTATTTTATCTTATAACGATGTAAATTATTTGCGAGATTGCAGAATAAGGATTACTTCTTATACTAATGATGGTAAAACTTCACAAGCTGTTTATATTTTTACTTTTCCAATTGCTTCATTTTCAAATGTAAATACAAGCATCTCGAACGGTATTTTTATAAATTATTCTATAACTGAAAAAGATTATTTAAAAAGCGTTTCTTTAGAAAGTTATTTTGATTCTTCTTTTGGAAATTTATATGACTCATCAACTAGCGATGTAAGCTCAAATATTTTTATCAATAATAATGGTGTTGATAAGTTATTTTATCGTTTAAATTGTCAAGATTATTATAATACTGGTCAGCCATATATAATTGGTCAGATAAAAATAAATAATATTGATTCGCAGACATACGAAGAAAAACCTGTTAATTTAACTGGCGCGATATCTGTAATATACGATTCAGATTTAAAAGTTTTTGATAAAAAACTATTCGTAAAATGGTCTCCACCTTATACTAATTCACCTTTAAATTATGAAGTTCATGCGACAAGAAGTGGTAATGCAAATATATCAGATATATATTATCTTAACGCTCCAAAGATAGAAAATATTTCTTATATTACTCAAGGAACTGGTGATAATATATTAGCATACACTCAGAAAAATATAAATCCATATTATTCTGGCGCAAATTTTGAACCAATTTTTAAAGCGTCTGGAGAATCAGGTATTCAATGGAAAGAGCATACAATAGTTCTTGATAATAAAGGAAAATTTCCATCTGGTTTATATTTTCAAGATACAATTGAAGATATTTTTTCAATTACTTTGCCGTCTGGTTCTTTAAATAGTAGAAAATTATATTTGACATATTTTTATGATTCCGAATTAAATTCTTTTATTACATATCAAAGTGAAGCAACGGGCGCAACAGGTCAAACAGGTACAACAGGTGTAGTTAATAGTAATAATACAAATTCTACAATAATCGGATCTTATTCTTCTGATTATTATGGAAATACCATTTCCGAAGTACAAAGTGGAATAAATTATTTTAGCAACAAAACTGGTATTTTAATTGCTCAAAGATTTGATTTCGCATCACCATCTACTTCATTAGTTGTTTGTGATATTGAGCCATATTATTTTATACCAATTGATATTGTTACTGATTATGAAGTCGAAGTCAGAGGTATTATTAATGAAGATATTTATACTGATTATTCCGATTCTTGTCAATTTACTGCTACTGGTATTCAATATGCAATAACTGGAATAAAAGATTTAAATTTAATTGAAGGAACAGGTGTTTCAGGATATTTAGCTAAATTTAATGGCCGAGATAGTATTACAACGGGAACATTGTACTATGATGCATCTAATAATTTAAATTTTAGTGAATTGCCAGTTTCAACTACAACTGCAACAGATTTTCTAGTTATTGAAGGTGGTATATTAAAAAAACAAACTGGTGGTGGTGGTTCTGGAAGCAGTGGTTCAAGTGGTAGCAGTGGTTCAAGCGGAAGTTCTGGAAGTAGTGGATCAAGTGGAAGTAGTGGATCAAGTGGAAGTTCTGGAAGTAGTGGATCATCTGGAAGTAGTGGATCATCTGGAAGTAGTGGATCTTCTGGAAGCAGTGGTTC
>B570J29032_109959545_pt1 | contig 31702 bp, 35 predicted proteins | sample LakMenEpi16Nov12_FD_29032 | JGI IMG/M metagenome (IMG submission 29032) | reverse complement strand
AAATTATATCTTTCCCAAACAACATCAACCTGAAACCAATGTTCCAAATCCAACCAAGCAGGATTTACTTGTAAACAAGTTGGATATATCGGTGGTGTACATATTTCTGTTATTGTATAACCAGTTGTATATGTAATACCAGTTGTACAAGTACCCGTAGTTTCACATCCACCTGTAAATCTTAAAAATCTAATCCCAATACCAGGATTCTTAGGGTCACCACATAATTTTATGGCCAAAGCATTCGACATTGTATCCAACAATGGATTCTTCTCGCAAGTGTCCTCAATAGATGTAAACCCTGATGTCGTACAATCATTACAAGACGAACAATCATTACAATTTGTACAAGTAGGTGTACAAGTTGTTTGTGGTGGGAAAGGATTACAAGATGGTGTTGGACTTGGTGTTGGTGTAGGTGTCGGAGTTACTGGTATAGTAACATCACAAGTATGTGTTTGACATTCCCATCCACAAGTTTGACAAGCCAACTCATTACATCCACAACCACAACTAATCTTTGTTTCAGGGTGACCACCACACTTATCACATCCGTAATTGACATGAGGGTCGTGTACACCATTTACTGAACGAGGGGGATAAACATATATACATCTACTATTTGTAATGTTGTAATTACAACAAGCACAAGTTTGAAGTTTAGTTAAACCTGATGTTACTCTTGTATAACCTGAATCACAAATAGGACTTCCATCTGCGTGGTGATAGAATTTGTTTTCGGCTCTTGTTCCTATGTAAAAGAATATATTTTTATTGTTTGGATATATTTCATTTAGGGTTGTTTCACCAGTTGTACCTGAAAACTCATTTGTTAATCTTGGTTTCAAAAGTAATTCAACAGCCCATCCCTTGTTCATTCGTTCAGGGAAAATATTGTAGTCGTAACCAAATAACTTATAAAAACCTTGATAAAACCCACCATATAATTCGTGGTATCTTCCGACATATGGACTTTCCTTACTTACAACTTCATACAAAATATTTTTATCGAAACCTGAAAATCTCAAGTTGGTAGATGTAAATCCTGTAACTTGGTGTAACTTCAATCTTCTATCAAAATACAATCTGTTGAATTCTAAATTACTTGGCAATAGACCATCTGTGAAAACAATAGTTTGTGCTGACATACCAGTAACCAAACCATTGTCAATTCCTGTCAAACCAATGTCACAAGATGAACCTGACAATTGACAACTTAAAACTTCATTTTTTGGGTTATAGTAGTTTTCAGAAATAAAAACATTATTGAAATTATAATTTTTGTACGTCAAAATTAAATTTTGAGTGGATGCCGTACTATTAATATCAAAATAAAAAGGTAATCTGTTACCATATGTTTGAGCAATCAAATATGGTGAAAAAACAACCTCTTGGTTAAAATTTACTTCATCAGAAGTAAGAGACATATCTTGTGTCTCCAATGATAGCTTCAAAAACCAATTTGATGGGTTAAACTGATTTATGTTTTGATATGACATTCTTTTTTAGAATAAATACTTTGATACGAAGTATTTATTAAGAAAAATTACTAATGAACAAATTCAGAAAAGAATATTTCAATGACCATTATCACTTCATTATCGAAGGTGATGGGGAAAACTTTTCGTTGACCTATACAACCTACAATTTATTAACTGAAGACAAAAAACCAACTAAGAAAAAATTTAAAAAAGAAAACTTAAAAAATGTTGTCAGTAAAGTTGAAAAAATAACCAAATCAAGAAAAAAATATTCCAAAAAAGAAATAGATGAGTTGATTGACACTGATGGTACTTTTTTAAGTTCTAAGATTCCTTTTTTGAATCAGTATCTTACACCTAAAAAAACTATGGACCAAACAGTGGTTGCTGCAAGAATATCAAACGACCCAGTTACAAGAGGATATCGTGTTTATTATGGTGAAAGTGAAAATAAAGATGGTGAAGTTATTGACGAAGAAAATATGTCCGATGCTTTTGGATATGAAGAAACTAAAAATAAGGATTTCAAAGAAACACTTAAAACTTTTAAGAAGATGGGTGTGGAAGACCCTGAAGAAAGAATTCAAAGAACAAAACAACTAGGTAAAATTCCAAATGTAAAAAAAAGAAAAGGAAAATTAAAACAAAGATTGACCGAAAAAGAAATTGAAGAAGAAAAGAAAAACAAAATGGTTAAAATGGTCGAAGATATTATAACTAATAAGTTGGGGGGTAGTGATGGTGAAGTTATTGAGAAAGTTGATAGTTTATCTAAAATTTTAATTAAGAACTTAGAAAGTATCAAAAAATTAGCAAAAAAAGAAGGTATAAGTTTGAATAAACTAATTAATGTTTTGAAAAAAAGTGAATAAAGATTTATACGGCAAAAAAATAGAATTACCTGAAGACGTTATTGTTTATCTTAAACAATGTAATGATAATGCTATTGGTGCCGATGAAAGTACAGAAGGATTTAGAAGAAATAGAGAACTCAGAGATACCGGATTTGTAACATATCAACAACTCAAAAGAATGAAGAACTTCTTTGATAATTTTAACGGACATCAGAATGATTTACCTTTTATTTTAAATGGTGGTCACTATGTTAAAGGTTGGGTAAATAATATGTTGAAATCGATGAGAGATGATATTTCATTAGGAAAAGAAATAAAATCAGTTGTTTTACCAAATCAATACATACAACCACATCAAAAAAATAATCTCACAACAACTAATAGACCAAGTAAAAGTCATTCAAATACCTTGGAAAAATATAATTTACAAGTAACTGAAGACCTTAAAAGGATAAATGATTTAATAAAAAAATTAATTTAATATGGCTCAAGTAGAACCTTTAAGTTTTGCACAACCTGATAATGAGTTGTCAAGAATCGCTGAAGCTGAAAGAAAAAAACTTTTTCCCAAAAATGATTATGCAACGAATAATCAATATTCTTCAGTTAATCCAAATGCTTTATCTGATGGTGACGAAAAAGGTAGAGGTACTGGTAATTTCTTAGATGTTTATAATCAAAACATTGGAACTCGTACTGACATTGTTGAAAGAAAAAATGAAATCAAAGTGAACGAGTATCAAGTAAACAAACCTTATACAACTCCACCAGCGTAATGAAACTTTACAACATAACCAAAAATCTTATTTTAGAAGTAGCTTCTATCGAATCCGTAATTAACTCAATTAGAAATAAAAATAGAGTTATTATTTATTATGATGGAGAAGAACCAGGTGGACGTGGTTTAAGAGAAATCGAACCCGTATGTTTTGGTTATTCAAAAAAAGGTAATCCAGTTCTTAGAGCTTGGGATTTGGAGGGAGCTTCCCATAGAGGATTCAAAGGAGAAAAACCACTACCAAGTTGGCGACTTTTTAGATTGGATAGGATTATGTCATTAACACCAACAGGAAATAATTTTGAAACTCCTAGACCCAACTATAATCCAAGTGGAGACAAATCTATGAATAGAGTTATAATAAATGCCAAATTTGATTAAAAATATTATATGAACGAAAATGATTTAATGAACAAATTAGCTATATCTAAAAAGATTATGGAACGTCATAATCAGACCCCTAGAAATACAAATGGTGGGGGTAATATGAATTTTGATACTAATGTAAGAGAATTTGACGTACCACAAGCTAAATTCAACATACCTCAGGAATTTATGGGTGTTAATGAATCTAAACAACAAATACCACAACACACAAATACAAAGGATAGAATTCTATCATCTAAATTACCTGATGAAATTAAAAGATTAATGATTGAACATCCAATCAATCAACCAAACAATATGGGTGGTGGGGGTTCAGTTTTAAGTAATGAATTGGTTGAAAAAGCAGCAAGATTAATGAACAATGACATTGCTAATAATGTTAATCCATACCAACCAAAAAAAGTTGTACAAGAAACGAAATCACAGAATGTAACATCCAACTTGGATAAAAATGTTCTAAAAGATTTAATTAGAGAAACTATCGAAGAAGTGTTAGGTGAAAATGGTCTGTTAGTTGAAAGTACAAATAAAACAAATGATATGTTCCAATTTAAAGTTGGAAGTCACATTTTCGAAGGAAAAGTAACACGTATTAAAAAAGTTAAATAATTTATTTTTTTCATAATTCTTATTCCCCACATCCCCTGAAGAAATTCAAGTTGTGGGGTTTCGTTTTTTTAGAGGGTAATACTTTCCTTTTGACATAACGTTTATATTTATATAATATAAAATATATTGATTATGGACATTGAAACTGAAAAATTTATAATAGAGGAATATAAAAAAGGGTTGGGTTCTGTAATGATTTCACGTAAAGTGGGGTTATCTAAACCTACGATATTAGCTGTAATAAAAAAACACAAACTAACGAGGTATAAAGATAGATGTAAATGTTTAAAAATAAAAGAAGTTGGTGACAAATTTACATTATCATGGACGTGTAAGATGTGTAAAAACGAATTCCAAAAAACCTCGAAAAATAAATCCGTATTGTGTCGTAATTATTACAACTCAATAAAAAAAAGTAGTAATTGTAAATCTTGTAGTTTATTATTACAGAGAGGTAAAGGAAATCCTTTTTATGGGAAAAAACATAGTAAACAAACACTCGATTTAATTTCCAAAAAAATATCTGAAAATCCACCAAAACAAAGTTGTGTGTCTAAATTGGAAAAAAAATTGTTGAGTGAAATTAAAAATAGGGGAATAGATGCTAAAGGAACTGTGTCTATTGATAGATTTATATGTGATATTTTTATTGAAAAATACAATTTAATTATTGAATTTTATGGTGATTATTGGCATTGTAATCCCAAAAAATATAAATCTGATTATTTTCACCCGCACAAAAAAAAGACAGCAAAAGAAATATGGGACGAGGATAAACTAAGAATTGATTATTTGAAAAAAATGGGTTATAATTTAGAAGTTATCTGGGAACGTGAATTCTCAGATGATAAAAAATTAAACAAAATTATTAAAAAATATGTCAAAAATTAGAGTTCTAGTAACCCCCTCAGACACGACCGGAGTTGGAAAATTCAGAAGTGTAGACCCCCATGTAATGTTACAAAATATGTATCCAGATGACTTCCACGTGGATATTGATTATCAACCTAGAATTAATGATGTAAATTATTGGAAACAATATCAAATTGTTCATATACATAGGAATATTGGTAATAGTTACGAACATACACCAAGTATTATTAATTTTTTGAAATCAATAGGTATTGTTGTTATTGTAGATTTGGATGATTATTGGTTACCAGGAAAGGAGCACCCAATTCATACATTGATTGTACAAGACAAAATCCATGAGAAAATTATGGCAAATTTAAAAGTTGCAAGTTATGTTACTACAACTACAAATATCTTTGCTGATGAAATCAAAAAATTAAATAGAAATGTTGTCATTTTCCCAAATGCAATCGACCCAACTGAAAGTCAATTTAAACAACCTACTGAGAAATCAGATAGAATAAGAATTGGTTGGTTAGGTGGTTCATCTCACTTACATGACTTGAAATTGTTAGAGGGATTTGTCTCAAAGAATATATCTTTGAAGGATAAGGTACAATATGTGTTGTGTGGTTTTGATACAAGAGGTACAATTACTGAAATAAACCAACAAACAGGTGAAAAGAAACAAAGACCAATCAACCCTGACGAAACAGTTTGGGCGAGATATGAAGAAATTTTCACGAATAAATATGGTACAATTGATGATAACTACAAACAATTTTTACTTCAGTTTAAAGAAGAAGAATACCCAAATATAAGTGATTTACCATATAGACGAGTTTGGACTAAACCAATCAATACTTATGCAACTAACTATTCAAAGTTTGATATATCAATGGCACCAATCAAAAACCATATATTCAATAGAGTAAAATCTCAACTGAAAGTTATTGAGGCTGGTTTTTATAAAAAAGCATTAATTGCATCTGAAGTAGGACCTTATACAATTGACCTCAAACACGCTTTAAGTTTTGGTAATTTTACTGATGGAAATGCTTTGTTAGTTAAGGAAGAAAGAAATCATAGTGATTGGGCAAAAAATATTAAATTTCTTGTAAATAATCCGAATTTAATCGTAGATTTGGGTGAGAGATTATATGAGTCAGTCAAAGACAAATATGATTTAAGAAATGTTACAAGAGATAGAGCTCAATGGTACAAATCACTAATTAAATAAAAATATATGTTAATCAAACAACCAATTACTAAGATTTTATTTATGGACATTGAAACAGTTGGGGGTTGTCCCAACTATGATGTGTGTTCTAATTTAAACCCATCTGTGGCTGACCAATTTGACAAATATTTTGATTGGTTCTTGAAAAGGTTTCCTGAAGATAACGAAATTAAAGAAGACCAAAAAAATATTGTATTTTCAAGTAGAGCTGGTTTAGTTCCTGAATTTGCAAAAATTATTTGTGTTAGTTTTGCATTTGTTTTAGATGATGGGTCTGTTAGAAAACAAACATTTTCAAATGATAATGAACATCAATTGTTGAAAGATGTTCAAGGTTTATTAAACAAATGTGCAAAGTTAGATTTTTGGTTGTGTGGACATAATTTGAAAAACTTTGATATCCCAATGTTGGCAAAACGTATGATTATTAATGGATTGATGCCTCCGGCACTTCTTCCATCATATGATACAAAACCTTGGGAAATCAAAGCAATTGATACCAAAGAAATTTGGCAATATGGGGCATATTCTTCAATTGGGTCACTCGATTTATTATGTTCTACTATGGATATACCAACTCCAAAGGATGGTGAGGTAAAAGGTGATAAAGTTCACTCAGAATATTGGGAAAAACAAAACATCAAGGGTATTAGTGAATATTGTGAAAAAGATGTTGATGTCTTAATTCAAATAATTAAAAAGTTAAAAGAACTCAGATAATGCAAGGAAATATGAAAGATTTGTTTAAACAAGTCGATGATTTACAAAATTATTTAAAAGGAAAGGAAGATGAAATAGATTACAATATTATCTATGAAACTTATGGAGTTGACATTAAACAACTAGAACAAGAAATGTTGAATTATGTCCCCAAACAAATACTTGGTTACACTAAACTTAATCCCGATGCTATTGACCCTAGTTACAATTATATAAGTGACTCAGGCTTTGACTTGTACTCAACAGAAGAAATTGTTGTAAACCCATTAGGTAGAGCTTTAATACCAACAGGATTGGCCTTTGACATCAAAGATGGTTATGAAATACAAGTAAGGTCAAAAAGTGGTTTAGCAATAAATCAGGGTTTATTTGTATTAAATTCACCAGGAACTGTGGATTGTTTTTCTGAAGATATGAAAATTTTAACTATAAATGGTGAAAAACATATTAAGGATTTAAAAATAAATGATATAGTATTTTCATTCAATGAAAAAAGTTTAGAAATTGAAAAAGATATTGTTCTTAAAATTTTTGACACTAATGTACAAGATATATTGAAAATTGAGACTGAAGAAGGTGTACTTGAGGTAACCCCCAATTCAGAAATTTATACAAATAAAGGGATTGTTTTGGCCAAAGATTTACAAGAAAATGATGAGATAATTGTATTTTTTTAACCAAGATACTATTTATCAATAAAGATAATAAGTATGTCAGTAAAATGTAAAATTTGTGGGATTGAAAAACAATATTCAATTGTTGAACATTTAAAATTTGAACATAAATTAACCTCAAAAGAATACAAAGAGTTATATCCAGGTAATTTAGTTAAATCAAAAGAATATGCAACAATATTTTCAGAGAAACAAAAAACTAAATGGAGTGATACTGAATATAAACAAAAAATGACAAAATCTAGACAAGTATCCCATAATAAATCTGAATTCAAAAATAAAATGTCTAATATTATAAAAAAGAGACATAAAGAAACACCCGAAATCTATTCAGGTTTTACCAATTGGCATAAAAGTGAAAAATTTAAAGAGTGGGTCAAATCTGAAGATAGAATAAAAAAAATATCAAAAACATCAAAAGAAAGATGGGAAAATGAGGAGTATAGACAAAAAACAATCAAATCAATCGTAAAAGTGTTGGGTGATGGTAGATGTGAAAAAGGAAAAGAGTTTAGGGAAAATATGTCAAAAATTATTTCTGAATTATATAGTACAGGTAAATTAAGTAATACAAGTAACAAATATAAAACAGGAAAATATGAATCAAAGGAAAATGAAACCTTTTTATATTCATCCTCATATGAATTGGAAACTATGATTTTTTTTGACTCAGTTAATTTTATAAAAAGATGGACGAACAAACATGGTATTCGAATAAGATATTTTTATAATGGACTACACAGAAACTATGTTCCTGATTTTTACATTGAATTAGCCAATGGTAAAATCTTTTTAATTGAACTAAAGGGGTGGGAAACTGAGGAAGTATTAGTAAAACAACAATTTGCATTAAAAGAATACCCAAACTATAAATTGTTTTACTCAGTTGAAGAACTAAAAAATTTTATATATGAAAACAACGAAGATTAAAAAAATAACATCAGAAAAAAAACAAACTTATGATATAACAGTAAGTAATAATCATAACTTCTTTTGTAATAGTCATTTGATACATAATTGCGGTTATTTGGGTGAAGTAAAAGTTATAATTTTTAATACGAATTCAGACCAAGTAACAATAAAAAAAGGAATGAAAATTGCACAAGCAGTTTTATGTCCAGTAATAAACGGAAAATATGTTGATTTGGAACTAAAGAAAGATTTAGGTCAAAAAGACAGAGGTGATAACGGATTTGGCTCAACAGGAATATGATTACTATAATATATTGTACAAGAACTTCAAATGAAGAACATAAAAAACATTTAATTAAAACTTCTGGTTTACATAACAAGTTGGAAGTTATTGAAATCGTTAATAATGGTGAATCTCTAACCTCGGCATATAATAGAGGTTTATCACAAGCCTCAAATAGTATAGTTGTTTTCTGTCATGATGATTTGACTATTGAAACTAATCAATGGGGTAACAAACTACTCAAAATTTTTGATAGAAATTTAGATTATGGAGTAGTTGGTGTTGCGGGTACAAAGTTTTTGTCCACATCGGGTAGATGGTGGGAAGATATGAAAAAAATGTATGGAAAAGTAGCACATACACATAATGGTAAAACTTGGTTATCATCATATTCACAAGATTTGGGGAGTAATTTAGAGGAAGTTGTTGTTGTTGATGGATTGTTTTTTGCTATTGACAAAAATAGAATAAAAAAAACATTCAATGAAGAGTTTCAAGGATTTCATTTTTATGATGTATCTTTTTGTTTTGATAACTACTTGTCGGGTGTTAAAATAGGTGTAACAACAGAGATTAGAATTAATCATAAGTCGATTGGGATGACTAATTCTAAATGGGAGGAAAACAGAATTAAATTCACATCAAAATATGAAGATAATTTACCTGTATTCTTAAATAGAAAAATACACCCCAACGAGAAATTAAAAATATTAATTTCAACCACTAATTTTAATGGGGAATCAAATAAAGAAAAATTCATTTTCGAATTTGTGAAGTCACTTAAAAACAAAGGTCATCATTTGTACATATGTTCAAATTTGGGAAATAGAATAACAAGTTTAGCTAAAAGAGAAGGAATAAATTTAAGTTCCATAAATGAACCTTTCGGTTATAAATTAGGTGATGGTAAATGGCAAATTAACACACCAAATGGTCTTCAACCAACACAAATAAATCAGTTGTATAAAATAAAAGAAATTGATTTTGATGTAATTCAACTTTTCGATGATGAATTAACTGATTTTATTCAAAAGTGTTACCCAACAACACCAATTGAAAATTTTGAGTCGATTGGTAATGATAGTTTTTTATTTGACTTGAACTGGTTTCGTAATTTGAATAACATAGATAACATAATTGAAAAATATAAAAACAATATAACCCAACAAGTTTCTGAACAATTTAAACAAGAGAACTATCAAAAGAGTTTGAAATTTTTAACAGAAAAATACGTTAAAAATTTAGGTCCTCTAGTTAGTATCATTATCCCTTGTTTTAACGATGGTCAATATTTACCTGAGGCAATAAAATCGGCTAAAGATTTAACATACTCAAATAAAGAAATTATCGTTATTAATGATGGGTCGAGTGATACAAAAACTTTGGAAATATTAAATAATTTAGATAGTGATATTAAAGTTTTACATCACGAAAGAAATAAAGGACTTTCTGCAGCAAGAAATACAGCTATTAAATCCTCACAAGGATATTATATATTACCACACGATGTTGATGATACATTTGATAAAAACTATTTGTTATTTGCAATTTATGAAGCTGAGAAGAATGAGAATTTGAGTCCAATATATTGTGATACAAATCATATTGGTTTTATACAAGGTATGGAAAAAAGACCTGAATGGTCATTGAGTAGATTAAAAAGAGGGCCTTTTATTGTAAGTTGTTCTTTGTTCAGAAAAAAAGCTTGGGACGATGTGTTAGGTTATGATGAATCTATGAAAGGGTGGGAGGATTATGATTTTTGGTGGAGAATAGGAAATAATGGGTATAAGGGAGTTAGAATACCTCTACCATTATTTAACTATAGACACATTAGACCAAGTATGATTCAAAACATCAAAAATGACGAAAGAAAATTATACGATTATATTATGAATAAACCTCTATCAAAATGATGAAAACTTGTTGTATTTTATATCACTCAAATATATTTTCAATCTACAAAAAAGAGTGGATTCAAAAGTGTTTAGATACAATTTTAAACCAAACTTATACTAATTTTGATATTTTTGAATTGAATTATGGTGACGATAGTTCAAATTTGAAAGAAATATTTACTATCAATAAAAAACATTTTTTTTTCAAAGTTAAGATGAACAATCATGCCGAAGCAATGAATTTTCTTCTTGACTTAGTGTTCAAAGAAGAAAACTATGATATTTGTTTTAATATAAATTTAGATGATTTTTATACTCTAAATAGATTTCAACAACAAATTGACATTTTAAATGGAGATATTGATATAGTTTCCTCAGAATATGTTTTTACAAAAGAAACAAATGGGATTTATAGTTTTAGTGCCCCAGTTGGTTTAGGAAATCACGATTTAGAAACTTTATTTAATATGGATATCACACCATTAGCTCACCCTTGTGTTGCATATACCAAAAAGTTTTGGTTAGAATTCGGTCCTTATATACCTCAAGAAATACCAAGAGAAGATAAAAATCTTTGGATTAGAAGTTACAGAAATGGTGCTAAATTACATATTATAAAAGAACCTTTGCTATTTTATAGAATTCATGATAAACAAGTAAGTAAAACTAATTAATATGGTTTCAAGTTTTTTACAAGGTGGGTTAGGAAATCAAATGTTTCAAATAGCTGCAGCATATGCGTTAGCTTTAAGAAATAATGATAAAGCAGTTTTTGATTTTGATAAATGTTTCACACCTTTACAAGGGTTCAAATCTACGAAGTATCAAAACACTTTATTCAAAAAAGTTACCAATATAAATAATTTTACCCCCTCCAAAATTTATTATGAACCAAAATTCAGTTATACTGAAATCGAATATCATAATAATATTCTTCTAAATGGATATTTTCAGAGTGAGAAATATTTTGAGGATTTTAAAAATGAAATTATAAATTTATTTGATTTTAATGAAGATATTATAAATGAACTTACAAACTTCATAAATGAAATAAACTCCAATAATTTACCTACAAGTGTTATACATGTCAGACGTGGGGATTATCTTTTGAATTCTGAATTTCACCCACCTTGTTCAAACGAATATTATTATGAGGGGATTGATATTTTAGGTAAATGTTGTTATATTTTTATATCCGATGACATCAATTGGGTAAAAAATGAGTTCATAGGTGAAAACTTTTTTTATTATAGTGGTAGTAATGAAATTGTGGACTTGACCCTAATGACTCTTGTAGATAACATAATAATTTCGAATAGTAGTTTTAGTTGGTGGGGGGCATACCTAAATAAAAATCCAAATAAAAAAATAATAACACCAAAAAAATGGTTCGGGATAAAAGGACCAAAAGAAACCGAAAATTTAATCCCAACAACATGGTTCAAAATTTAAAAATTAAAAATAAAAAAAAATGGAAATTCAAAATTTAGTAGACAATTTATCAGAGTACTTGAAGGATAATAAACCAAAATACTTATATAATCAGAAATTTGAAGCAGGTAGAGACCAAGTATTATATTCTGGACCATATTGGGACGAAAAAGAAATTATGGCAGCAATAAAATCTTTAATTTTTGGTAAGTGGGTTGTGACAGGCGAAAACGTTAGTAAATTCGAATACTATTTTAGTAGAAAATTTGGAGTTAAGTTTGCTCATATGGTCAACTCTGGTAGTTCTGCTAATTTAGTTTTAATTGCCGCACTTAAAAAATATTTTGGCTGGAATGATGGAGATGAAATAATCGTTTCTCCTGTTGGGTTTCCAACAACCATTTCAACAATTGTTCAAAATAATTTAGTTCCAGTATTTGTTGATATTGAATATGATACCCTAAATTTTGACTTGACTCAAATTGAAAGTAAAATTACTGAGAAAACTAAAGGTATTTTTGTTTCACCAGTTCTAGGTAATCCTCCGAATATGGATTTTTTATCTGAACTATGTAAAAAACATAATATACAATTAATTGGTGATAGTTGTGATAGTTTGGGGTCTAAATGGGATGGAAAAGATTTAAGTGATTATTATGTTGCTTGGTCAACTTCATTTTATCCTGCACATCATATTTCTACTGGTGAGGGTGGAATGGTTTGTACAAATAACCCTGATATAAAAAAACTATTTGTTTCTTTTTCGTGGTGGGGACGAGATTGTTATTGTGTTGGTTCGGCTAATTTACTCTCTTGTGGTACTTGTGGTAAAAGATTTGATAATTGGTTAGAATCCTATGATGGTATTATTGACCATAAATATGTTTTTACAACAATGGGATATAACTTGAAACCTATGGACTTACAAGGTGCAATAGGAATAGTACAATTAGAAAAATTTGACGAGATAGATAGTAGAAGAAAATCAAATAAGAAAAAAATGGAAGACATCATTACAAAATATGTTGATGGTGTAAAAGGGGTTATCCAATTAGATAAAGCTGATACATGTTGGTTTGGAACACCACTAGTTTGCAACTCAAAAATTATTAAAGATAAATTAGTTTCATTCTTGGAGGAAAATAAAATACAAACTAGAAATTACTTTGCGGGAAACATTCTATTACATCCAGGATATTCACACTTAGATTCTTTAGACAAATATCCTTTAGCTAATACAGTATTAGATAAAGTTTTTTTCTTGGGTGCTGCACCACACTATGATGATAAAGTGTTTGATTATGTTAAAAAAGTATTTGCGGAAAAGTGGACGAACTAAAAGTTTTAATATTAGGAGATGGATTGTTGGGGTCTGAATTAGAAAAACAAACTAATTGGGATTGTATATCAAGAAAAAGAAAAAATTTTTCTATTAATACCTTTACCCATACAATCCCACCAAAAAAATATAACACAATTATTAATTGTGTTGCCAACACGAACACTTATTTAGACAACCGAGAACCACATTGGGAAACTAATTGTGTTTTTTTGAAAAATTTAATAGAGTTTTGTAATACTAATCAAATAAAACTAATTCATATTTCTTCTGATTATGTTTATACATTTTCAATTGAAAACGCAAGTGAAGAAGATGTTCCTGTTCATTGTAGGAACTGGTATGGTTATACAAAATTATTAGGTGATGGTTTGGTCCAATTAATATCAAACGATTATTTGTTAATAAGATGCACACATAAACCAAAACCATTTCCATATGAAAAAGCTTGGATTGACCAAGTTGGTAATTTCGATTATGTTGATAAAATTGGTCAAATTATTATACAATTAATATACGAAAGAAAAAATGGAGTTTATAATGTTGGAACTGAAACTAAATCTATGTTTGATTTAGCACAACAAACTAAAAATGTAATTCCTATCAGTTCTCCTGATTATGTACCTAAAAATACAACGATGAACATAATGAAACTTGAAAACAAACCCTTTTTTTCAATTGCAATTCCCACCTATGGATATAATGGTAGAGGTTCTGAATTTTTAGAATTTAGTTTAAAAATTATCCATAATCAAACATTCAAGGACTTCGAGGTTATTATATCCGACCATAGTACTGACGATACTATACTAAACGTTGTAAACAAGTGGAAAAATAAATTAACTTTGAAATATCAAAAAAATGAAAATGGTAGAGGTATAATATCACCAAATATCAATAATGCAATGACTTTGTGTGAAGGTAAATGGATTAAAATCTTATTCCAAGATGATTTTTTGTATGATGAAAAATCACTAAAAATTCAACATAATTTTATTACGACCTCAGGTGATGATTTAAAATGGTTAATGACAAAATTCTACCACAGTAATGATGGCGTAGCATTTTATAGATTATACCATCCAATTTGGAACGATAGGATATGGACAGGTAATAATACTATGGGTTGTCCTAGTGGATTAACGTTAAAAAATGAAAACTTGATTTTTTTTGATGAGGGATTAAATTGGTTAATGGATTGTGATTATTATCAAAAAATGTTTTTAAAATATGGTGTTCCTAAAATTTTGAACGAAATCACAGTTGTCAATAGAACATGGGGTAATAGATTAACAGATACTACACCTCAAAGTTTAAAAGATAATGAATTTAAAATGTTAAAAGAAAGATATGATTGATTTACCTAACATTACTTTAATTGCACTAACTAGTGTCCGTTTACCACAAACAATAAAAGCTTTAGAGTATAGTTGTAAAGGTATTAATTTTGGTAAAGTTAAAATAGCTTCAGATATAAAACCTGATAACTTACCTGACTTTATAATTCACGAATACACAGAAAAAAGTTCCAATATTGATGAATGGAACTACAATATTATTTATAATTTGACTAAACACATTGATACTGAATTTGCACTACTCATACACGACAATGGTTTTGTTGTACATCCAGAATCTTGGAGGAATGAATTTTTGGATTATGATTATATTGGTGCCCCTTGGCCATTACCTAAAGATAATTTTTCATACAGAGATATAAATGGAAACATCATTAGACAAGGAAATAGTGTCTCTTTAAGAAGTAAAAAACTATTAGATATACCCATAAAACTTAATTTAGAATGGAAACCTTTTTATGGTTTTACAAATGAGGATGGTTTTATTTGTGTAAACTATCGACACAAATATTTGGAAGAAGGTTGTAGGTTTGCTGATATTGATGTTGCTAAATATTTTTCTAGAGAAACAGATTTACCCGAAAATGTGAGTATTAATCCTTTTGTTTTTCATAACTATTCAGGTACTAATAGCAAATATATCAAGTTTTAAAAATGGTAAAAGAGATAGTTATTTCAGCATATGATAAACCATTGGATTGGATTAAAGAAATTAGTCCTGAAATAAAAATTACGATTTATAGAAAAGGAAATGTTGTTCCGATTCAAAAAAACGAAATCAGTTTGAATCCAAACAGAGGAAGATGTGTACATACTTTTTTTAACCACATTTACTTGAACTATGAAAACTTGTCGGATTATACTTTTTTTGTCCAAGATTTTCCATTTGACCATTGGGGTAACTTATTAGAGGTTTTGAATTCCGATATTAGTGAAATAGATAACAATGCTTCATTAATTATTGATGGGTATTTTGGATTTCATAATAACAATATCGGCACGGCATGGAAAATGAATCCATCAAATCAATTTGGTGGTGGATTTGTTTTATCTTGTCAATCTAATGGTTTTCCCCAAGATTTAAGTTCAAATATTAATGTAAACCAATACTGGTCAATTTTATTTTCAGATGTACACACACCCCCAAACCAATACGAATTTATACCAGGAGGACATTTTGTAATAACAAAAGAACAAGCTTGGGTTAGGAGTAAAGAATTCTATAAAAAAATTGTTGAGTTTCTTTTAGAAAATGAAAATAGTCCTTGGATAATTGAAAGGTTAGAGTGTTATATCTTCAACAAAAATTTCGAAACCATACTTTAATAAAATAACAAAAATAAAAAAATATATAAAATAGGTTAATGATAACAACAAACTTGACTGGAAATTTTGGAAATCATATGTGGTATTATACCATATGTCGTTTAGTTGCCGAAAAAAATAACTACGAATGGGGAGTCAATCCGAAACCAACACACGACTATTACAATGGTATGAATCAATTTTACTTTTTAGATGTTAATTTTGGTAAAGAAGTTTTTGTTGATGGAAAAAACGAAAGAGGTCTAAACAAGTATCAAGGAATTCCGAATGAGTATTATGACTTTCACAAAGAACATATCTATAATGGTGATAGTTGTTTAATTAATATGTACGATGAAAATGTATGGAATGTTAGTGATAATACTATGGTTCATCTTATTAGTCAATCCGAAGATTATCTTTTAGAAAGAAGAAATGATGTAATTAGTTGGTTCAAATTTAAAAATGAATACGAAAATTCATACACCGAAAAACTTAAAGAATTAGGTATTGTACTTGATGATAATTTATGTGTGATTAATTTTAGAGGTGGGGAATATAAAAATGTGATGAATTTAATACCAAATAAAAAATACTGGACTGATTCAATTAATCAAATGTTGACAATAAACCCAAATATGAAATTCATAATTGTAAGTGATGACCCCAATTATGCAAAAGGGTTCGTAGGTAATTTTCCTTGTTACCATTTTGATATTGGTTTTGACTTTTATTTGGTAAACAATAGTAAATATTTGATAATCGCTAATTCTAGTTTTAGTTGGTGGGCGGCTTGGTTAAATACTAAGTCCAAGTTAACTATAGCACCAATTTATTGGGCAAAACATAATGTAAGTAATGGTTACTGGTCTTTAGGTGATTCGTATTCTAAGTTTTTTTCTTATATGAATAGGGAAGGTGATTTGGTCAATTATGAGGAATGTAAAAATAACGCAATAAACTTTTATAAAGAAAACAACTTATTATAATGAAATTATACGATTGCTTTCAGTTTTACAATGAATTAGATTTATTAGAAATTAGATTGACACTTTTGTACGATGTTGTTGATTATTTTGTGATTAGTGAAACAACTAAATCTCATGCTAACAATCCCAAAAAACTATTTTTTGAAGAAAACAAAAGTATGTTTGACAAATTTTCTGACAAAATCATACATATTAAACATAATTTTCCTGAAGACATTTTAAATATGGGAACAAAGATAGGAAATGATAAATATACACTTACGTATAATAAAATTTCCGAAAGATACGATATCGAAGAAAATGAAGGAGAATTGAAGAAACACCCAACATTCTGTCGAGATTATCTCCAAAAAGAATTTATTAAGTTTGGTCTTATGGATTGTGAGGATGACGACTTAATTATGATTTCAGACTTAGATGAGATACCAAAACCTGAAATTGTTAAAAAAATACGAGAAAATAACTTATACAATCATTGTTTAATGCAAGATTGTTTTTATTATTATATAAATCTTTTAGCTCATACTAATTGGTATGGAAACTATATAGTAAAATTTTCTGACACTAAAGAAGTATCATTAACCCATCTTAAGAACAAAAGAGTCAATTTTGAAAAGATATTCGATGGTGGTTGGCACTTGAGTTTTATGGGTGGAGTGGAAAGGGTAAAAACAAAAATTCAGAACTACGCACATCAAGAATTTAATAATGATTTTTACCTCAACAATGTTGCTACAAAAATCAAAAATGGTGTTGATGTTTACAATAGGTTTGGGTATTCTGAACCATTTCAGGAGTTCTTTTTTTCTAAAATGAAAGAAACTAGTTTGACACAATATCCTACAGAAATGTTAGATTTAATCAAAGAAAAATATAATTATTTAATAAAACAATAAAAAAAAAACTAATGAAAATTATTATAACAGGTGGATTGGGTTACATAGGAACTGAACTTTGTAAATTATACTCAGGTGAAGCAAGATACAAAGAAATTATTGTTATTGACAACAGATTTATTTCCGAAAGAGTTAAACAACTACGAGATTGGGGTATAAATTACATTAATTGTGATGTTACGGATACTGATACAATGAAAAGGTTGTTAGAAAATTGTGATATTGTTTTTCATTTGGCAGGTACAACCGATGTTGCCTACACTAAAACTGAATCTAATGACGAAAAAGATTTAACAATTAAAAGAAATGGTGTTGATGCAACAAAAGTTCTACTCAAAAACTTGTCCAATAGTACAAAGTTGGTGTTCCCTTCTACACATGTTGTATATGAGGGCTTAACTGAAACAAAATTTGAGATTTCTGAAGAATTCCCACCTTGTCCTATGTTATCATATGCCAAAGGTAAATATGAGTCTGAACAAGATATTATTAATTCTGATTTAAACTATCTTATTTTAAGATTAGGTACTGTTTATGGTTATTCTACCGATACGATGAGGATAAACATTATGCCAAATCTTTTTTCTAAAATTACCTCATCTAATGGGACAATTAAATTGTTTTCTGGTGGAGTTCAATACAAAAGTTTAGTTAACATATTAGATGTTGTGAGAAGTATGAAATTTTTAGCAGAATCGGAAATGAACAAAGAAATTTTTCATATAACTAACGAAAACTTAACTATAAAGGAGGTCGCCGAAATTTGTAAAAAAATAAACCCTAAAGTTAATATTTTAGAAACAAACGATGAAATCCCTAATTTGGGATATACACTTTCCAATAAAAAACTTTTATCAAAGGGATTTAATTTTCTTTACAATATTGAAAACTCAATAGATGAAATGGTAACCAACTGGAGTGAAAAGAAACCAGTTCAAGAGTTAGAATATTTCATCGAAGGAAACAAAGAATTTGTTGATAGTAGAGGAAGAATTTTAAACTATGAATTGACTGAACCAATTAATTTAATTGGTTATATAGAATCCAAAGCTAATACAATTCGTGCAAATCATTACCATCCAATTCAAGAACAAAAATGTTTATTAATCTCAGGTAAATATGTAAGTGTAACCAAAGACTTAGCTGATTCAAATTCAGTAATCGAAACTAGAATCGTTAATGCTGGTGACTTATCAGTAATTCGACCAAATGTTGCACATACAATGGTTTTTTTAGAGGATTCTGTTTTTTTAAATTTAGTTCGAGGTGAAAGAGAGCATGAAAATTATGGTATCACTCATACTATACCTTATATTTTAGTGGATGAAAAGTTAAAAGAAATAATCGTATCTAACTACAAGTATCAATGTAGAGTCTGTAATAATCAAAAACTAAATGATGTTTTGTCTTTAGGACTTTCTCCTTTGGCAAATAACTTATTAAGTTCAGAATCAGACATTGAAAAACTATATCCTCTTGAAATAAAACATTGTAACAAGTGTGAAAATGTACAATTATCTATTGTTGCCCCTCCAACAGAAATGTTTAGTAACTACTTGTATACTTCGTCAACAACACAAACCTTCAAAAAACATTTTCAAAATGCAGCAAAACAATATGTCCAAGACTTTAAATTAAATTCAGATTCTATTGTTGTTGATATTGGTTCAAATGATGGTGTCTTCTTAAGTCCTTTGAAAGAAATGGGTATAAAAGTTATTGGTATTGAACCTGCAACAAACTTGGCTAAACTATGTAACGATAATGGTATATATACAATAAATGATTTTTTTAATTCAAATGTTGTAAATACAATTTTAGAAAATTTTGGAAAAGTGTCTCTCGTTACAGCATCAAATGTTTTTGCACATAGTGATGAATTGGATGACATTGTAAATGGTGTCAAAAAAATATTAAAGAGTGATGGTACCTTTATAGTTGAAGTACAATACTTCATTAAAACAATGGAAGACCTAACATTTGACAATATATATCATGAACATGTAAACTATTGGACTATTACTTCTCTAATTAAATTCTTTGATAGGTTTGGTTTATTTCTTAACAGGGTAGAGGAAATTAATACACATGGTGGTTCTATTAGGGTGTATGTAGGTAAAAACAACAACAAAGATTTTTCTGTAGAAAAATTTATAAAGTTGGAACAAGACTTTGGAATCCAAAATAAAACAATTTATAAAAATTTTGAGGTCAAGGTTTCTGAAATAAGAACAAATGTCAGAGAAAATTTTAATAAGTTGAGAAACAAATATAATAAAATTGTTGGTTATGGTTCACCAGCTAAAGCTACCACAAGTTTAAACTATTTTGGAATTGATTCAACTTACTTAGATTATATTGTCGAAGATAACAAACTTAAAGTTAACAAAATTATACCTGGAATTCGAGTTCCAATAAAAAGTATCAATGAACTTAAGACAGATAAACCTGATTTAGTGGTTGTTATGGCTTGGAATTTTTTTGATGAAATATTAAAAAATAACCAAGATTTAGTGGAAATGGGGGTTAAATTTATTTCCATAATGGATTTACATAAAAAAGAATTGTTTAAATGAAGTTACTAGAACCCACTTTTTTTCATATTAATTGTGATTATTCATTCGGTGACCAATCAGGATATCAAAATGGTTTAGTGTCAATAAAAGATGCAAATTTGTCAAATTTTGAGTTTTTAAATAAAGTCGATGAGTGTATCAAACAAGGAAAAAAACATATGACTTTATTTATAGACAACATACGATTGTACAAGAGAGATGGTATAAAATACACAGCTGGTGAATTGAACAATGAACAATTACGCATCTATAAAGATAAAGTTGTTGCAGATTTTTTTTTAAAAAATGATTTGTTGTTCCTTTGTGGACAAATAAAAAATATGAATTTTATAATTTACACAGGGTTTGAGGACACACCAATAGATGATGAAATTTTTGATAAAATTCCAGAAAATGTGTTAAAAATTTATGCTTCTAATGCAATATCCTTTGGTGGAAAAGTAGTACCCATACCTTATGGTATAAAAAGGAAATTAAATCAATTTGACAATAATCATGAAATTCTTAAACAAACAATCAATGTTGAAATCACCCCAACGAAATTAGCTTATTTAAATTTTTCAATAACTAACCCAAATAGAAAAAAAATAATTGATTCTTTTCGAAATGAAAGTTGGGTAACGATAGAAATTAACAAATTAAATTATTCTAATTATTTAATTAATTTAAAAAAACACAAATTTGTATTTTGTCCTGATGGTAACGCAATAGGTTGTGATTGTCACAGAGATTGGGAAACAATATATATGAAAAGGGTACCAATAGTTCTTGATACAAGTTATTTAAGAGAAATTTACAAAGATATTCCAGTACTTTTTGTGAAAGATTTTTCTGAAGTGACTGAAAAACTACTTTTAGATAATTCACATCTATTTGATGAGATGTCCAATTTTGATTTAAACAATTTAAAATATGAATTTATTTTCTCCAACTAAATTGATGGAAATTTGTGACTATTGTTTTGGTTCACATACAAGTATAGATATATGGGAACTTAAAATAGCTAACGAACATAATTTGGAATTTTTACAAAAATGTGAAGATTGGAAAAAAGAGGGTAGAAAGAATATAACTTTATTTATCGATAATTTAAGGTTATATAAAAGACAAAAAAATATATCTTCTATTTTTACAAATATGGAAGAATTTCCAAACAACAATTTTGAAGAACACAAATCGAAAAAATTAGAATTATACAATAACTTTTTTAATCAAGACTTGTTAAAATTATGTCAAGAACTTGATTATTTAAACTTTATAATTTTTACTGGTTTAGATGATACAAATATAGATGAAGAAATATTTGAAAGAATACCTAAGAATGTTTTAAAAATTTATGTTTCATCAGCGAATATTCATATAAATGAAATTGTAAGACCATTCCCATTTGGGCTACCAAGAAAAGTATCACAAAATGACAACAGATTAAATATAATAGAGGAATATATTAATAAAGTTGAGTCTCCACAAAACTTGTTATACATCAACCATAGTATTGGGTCTAATATTTTTAGAAACCAAGTTAATAATTATTTCAAACAATTTGATTGGTGTGACATCCAAACACCAAAATCAATTGGTGATGACGATTATAAAAATTATTTAGAAGAAATTAAAAAATCCTTTTATGTACTTTCTGTTGATGGTAATGCTAAAAATTGTGATTGTTATAGAGTTTGGGAAACAATTTATATGAAACGCGTACCAGTACTTATTAAAAATAAAAATTTCGAGGAGCTATTTCAAAATATACCAGTATTATTAGTTGATAGTTATAATACAATTACAAAAGAATTTTTAGAATCAAATATTCACATTTTTGAGAAAATTAATAATTTTGATTTAAATAAATTAGATATAAAAAAAATTTACAACAAAATTTTGAGTGAGTTTGAATATTTAGAAATCATTGAGTGGATTAAAAACTACGCTACAAATATTAATATGTCTTTAGTTATTGGCATTTCTGGTGGTGTGGATTCTGCTGTTACATCTACATTGTGTGCTCTTACGGGACTTAAAACCTACGTAGTTTCGTTACCAATTAATAGAAATGAAGAACAACTTTCATTAGCTCGAAAACATATTTCTTGGTTAAAAGAAAATTATAAAAATGTTGAAAGTTTGGAAATCGACTTAACATCTGTTTATAAAACTTTTTTAGATGACGTAAATATAAATAATAACTTTACTAAAAGTTTATCTTTAGCTAACACAAAATCACGATTAAGGATGGTTACTTTATATCACATAGCTAGTAATTTGAATAGTATAGTTGTTGGAACTGGTAATAAAATCGAAGATTTTGGTATTGGTTTTTTCACAAAATATGGTGATGGTGGTGTTGATATTTCACCAATAGCTGACTTAACCAAAACTGAAGTGATTGAAATTGCAAAAAAACTTGAAATTAATAAAAATATTATCTATACAAGTCCCACCGATGGTTTGTGGGAAGATAACAGAACTGATGAGGAACAAATTGGTACAACATATTCTAAATTAGAATGGGCAATGAATTTTCATGGCGATGAAACAAACTTGTCATTTGATGAAAAAAATACTTTAGAAATATTTAGAGATTTGAACAAAAAAAATAAACATAAAATGATACCAATACCAATGTATCAAAAAAAAATAATTGATTAATGAATATAGGTTTTTTAGGTTTGGGTAAGTTAGGATTACCTTGTGCTTTAGCTATCGAAAAAAAAGGACATAAAATTTATGGTTTTGATATAGATAAAAAAGTTAAAAAAATTCTTGATGAAAAAAAATTACCTTATAGAGAGGAGGGCGCCCAAGAACTTTTGGATACTCATAGTATTATATGGTCTGATATCTCTCAAGTAGTAAATAATTCAGATATTATATTTGTACCAATTCAAACCCCACATAATGAAAAATATGAGGGAGTTACCAGAATTCCTGAAGAAAGAGTGGATTTTGACTATTCTTTTTTGATTGAGGGTATGAAAAACCTTTCCAAGGAAATAGACAATCAACCAAACGAAAAAATAGTTGTAATTATTTCAACAGTTTTACCAGGAACGATTAGAAATCAAATAAAACCATTATTATGTGATAAACTTAAATTATGTTACAACCCATTTTTTATTGCTATGGGAACAACTATAAATGATTTTATGAACCCTGAATTTGTTTTGTTTGGTGTTGATGATGAAAATGCTTACAATGTAGTAACAAACTTTTATTCAACATTACATAATAAACCAATTTATAAATGTACTATAGAGGAAGCTGAAATGATAAAAGTAAGTTATAATACGTACATCACTATGAAAATTTGTTTGGCTAACACAATTATGGAGTTATCACACAAATTAAACAACATAAATTGTGACAATGTAATGAAAGGTCTATTTATGGCCAACCAAAGATTAATAAGTACAAAATACCTTTTAGGTGGTATGGGGGATGGTGGTGGTTGCCATCCAAGAGACAACATAGCTCTTTCTTGGTTAGCACAAAAAGAAAATCTGAGTTTTGACTGGTATAGTAATTTGATGGAATGTAGAGAAAAACAAACAGAATGGTTAGCTGATTTACTTATTGAAAAAAGAAATCAACATAATTTACCAATAGTAATATTGGGAAAAACTTTCAAAAAGGAAACAAACTTGATTGTTGGTAGTACAGCAATTCTTTTGAAGAATATTTTAGATGAAAAAAATATAATCGTTGAAATGTTTGACCCTTGGATTGATTCAGAAGAACCACCAATCAATAAAAAATCAATATTTTTCATAGGAACGAATCACGATGCTTTTTTGGATTATCAGTTTCCATCAGGTTCAATAGTTATTGACCCATGGAGATTTATGAAAGAACAAAATGAAGTCGAAATAATAAAAATCGGAATTTCTTAAAAAATTATAAAAATATGTGGAGTCAAGGTAAAATAGAAAAATTTTGGGATGACGAATTTAAAAATTTAAATTATAAACGAGAAATTTTTAACAACCAAAGTGATATCGAAAATTGGCGTAATTTAGGATATAAACAAGATGTTGAGTTATTTTCAGGCATGATGTGTCCATTTGGCGAGAACCATCCAATTTGGACAGATAAGTTTGTAAAATATGTAGAAGAAAATCTTGGTCTAAAAGACATTGGTGTTTGTTATTATCGTATGGAAACAGGGGTTATATTACCCACACATAGTGACCACTATAATGTGTATAGAAAAAAATTCAATTTGGAATTAAATCAAATCCATAGAGTTTTAATCTTTTTGGAGGATTGGAAAAGTGGACACTATTTTGAAGTTGATGGTCAACCTTTTTTTAACTATAAAGCAGGTACTTTTGTGGCATGGTATGGAAATACAAAACATATGGCGGCAAATATTGGACAAGATATGCGATATACATTACAATTAACAGGTTGGAAATGATAATAGGGCAAGATGTTATAATAGAAGATGGGGTTGTAATAAAACGTCCTCACCTTGTGAAAATGGGTAATCATATTGCAATTGATAAAGGATTCTATTGTACAACTTCATTGACCTTAGGTAATTATATTCATATATCACCCTATGTCACTTGTATAGGTGGTATAAATAGTGAGTTCATTGTAAAAGGATTTAATAATATTATGGCTGGTGTAAGGATAATTTGTTCATCAGACAGATTTGATGAAAGTGGACTATTTGGTGTACTAATCCCGAAAGAATTGAAAGGTAACCAAATAACAAAACCTGTAATTATGGAGGAATTTTCAAACATAGGTACTAACGCAATTGTTTTACCTGGAACAATATTAAGAAAAGGTGTTTTGTTAACTGCCGGTAGTTTATTGATGGGAGATACTGAAGAATGGGGTGTTTATAAGGGTAATCCAGCTAAATTAGTAAAAAAAATAAATCCTACAAAAATAATAGAAAACGCAAAAAAAATGGGATATAATAATGAGTGAAAACAAATATAAGTATAATGTTTGGCCTTTGGGGAAGATACCTAAAGAACTACAAAGACCTGAATTGGATTTAATTAAAAAATTAGGTTATGAATGGAGTGACCCAAGAGAAGTAATCGATATTTTTGAGAAAAAAGTAGCTGACTTTTCTGCTTGTAAATATGCTGTGAGTGTAGATTGTTGCTCCAATGGTATTTTCTTAAGTCTCAAGTATCTACAACACATTGGGGAACTCGATGGTAAAAACAAAATAATAATACCTGATAGGACATATATTTCAGTCCCTATGCAAATAAAACATTCTGGTTTAGATTTTGAAATTGAAGATGTAGAATGGAAAGGGATTTATCAACTAAAAAATACTAGAATTTGGGATGGGGCAGGTAGATTCACTAAAAATATGTTTGTTGGTGGAGATGCACTACAAGTTTTATCTTTTCAAATTAAAAAGATAATTCCGATTGGTAAAGGTGGAATGATACTAACAAATGACGAGCAAGCCTACAAATGGTTAAAACTTTCCTCTTATGATGGTAGAGATTTGACCACACCTTACACAAATAGTGAACATATAAAAATGTTTGGTTATCATATGTATATGACTCCTGAAGATGCAGCAAGGGGAATAATTTTGATGGATGCTAAGGAAGAAATAAATGAGGATTCCCAAAATTTCACTATGTACCCAAGTATAAAAGAAATGTTAAAAGAATTTTAAAAATGATTACAGTTGGTTTAAATAAAGTTTTTGTTGAGGAAAACATTGCTCTTGGTAACCATATGTTCCAATATTCAATTTGTCGTATAGTTGCAATGGAAAATAATTACAAATTTTATATACCATATAGTGGACATTTAAAAAAATGTTTTCCCAATATTGATTTAGGAGAATCTGATGGTTTTGTCAAATACAACTATTATGAAAGTTTTGAACAAAATTATGATGAAAATATTTTCAGGGTAAAAGATTTTACAAATTTAAATGGTTATTTCCAAACAGAAAAATATTACTCTAAGTATAAAAATTTAATAACTGAATGGTTCAAAATTGAAAGTTGTGAAAAAACTAATGAAATATTATCTAAATATCCTATTGACAAATTTTGTTATATTCACATCAGAGGAGGTGATAATAAAATAGGAACGAACAATTGGTTAATTCCTAAAAAATATTATGAAAAAGCAATTAACGAAATAAAACAACACAATAAAAATTTATCTTTTGTTATTGTGACTGATGATGTCGAATTATCCAAATCGTATTTTGATAATATTGAGATAATATCTAATGATGTCATAACTGATTTTAAAGTTCTATTTTTTTCAAAATATTGTATAATATCAGCATCAACATTTTCATGGTGGGCGGCATGGTTGAATAAAAAAGAATTAACAATAGCACCTAAATTTTGGTTAAACTATAATCAACCCGAAAAAGGTTGGTATCCAAATGAAATAAAATGTAAAAATTTTACTTACCTATAGTAAAAAAAAAGTTAAATGACACAAAGAAAAAAACCAACACAACCTCAGGAAACTGAAACAAAAAAAACTAAGAAAGAAATAATTTCTGAGATTATTAAAAAAAAGTCGAAAGAAAAATTCCTGACTGAGAATCAAAAGTTTTATTATGATTTACTTAAAAAAAATCAAATAACAATTTGTTCAGGACCAGCAGGTGTTGGTAAATCATATATAGCAATGAAGGCAGCAATTGACTTATTAGCTGACCCTCAGTCACCATATGAGAAAATAATTATCGTAAGACCAGCTGTAGAAGCGGAAGAAAAATTAGGTGCATTACCTGGAAACGTAGAAGAAAAATTAGACCCATATATTTTTCCTTCATATTATTTGATGAACAAAATTATTGGGAAGGAAGCAAGAGAAAAACTTAAAGAAAACGATATCATCGAAGTTTTTGCCTTGGCGTATATGAGAGGTATGAATATTGACAACTCAATCTTGATATTTGAAGAAGCTCAAAATTCGACTCCAAATCAAATGAAATTACTCTTGACAAGGATAGGTTTCAATAGTAAATTTTTCATAAGTGGTGACCTTGAACAAACGGATAGGTACAAAGATAAAACACATACAGGACTTTATGATGCCATTAAAAAGTTTAAAGAACTTGATGATGTGGGTATTTTTGAATTCTCTAATCAAGACGTTGTAAGAAATCCATTAATTGGTAAAATCTTAAGAAGATACGAAGATAAATGAGGATAGCTATAGATATTAATGGGGTTTTAAGAGATACTATTGGTAAATTTAAACAACTATACGAAAAACATTTAATTGATTCCCCACAAAGTGAGTACCTAAATCCAACGTATACAATTGATTTATCAGGTAATACAGAAATCCAAAATGTTTCAGAACCATTTGAGTACAAAATTTTATCGGATGTCAGTAGTTTGGATTTGAAGAACCATTTTGCGTTTCAAAATGAAGAGGAATATTATACATTTATGTATGAAGAATATTGTATGGAACTATTTGGTCATGCTCCCTCAATAGAAATGTCAACTTTCTATGATTTAAATGATGTTTATCATAATCTGAGACAAAATGTTGATTTTCTTTTGGTTTCAGATGAAATTGGAAAATCTAAACCAGCGACTCTTTTCTTTTTATCTAAGTTTGGGTGTGAATTGGAAAAGATTGTCTTCTATTCTAATATCACAATAAATTCTTTGTGGGATGAATTTGATGTTTTACTTACAGCAAATCCTAACCTATTATTGAATCATCCAAAAGACAAAAAGGTAATCAAATTTAGTACTGATTATAATAAGGATATAAATAAATATGACTCAATCACAAGTTTGAAAGAGTTAGAACCAATACTCAAACAAATAATATAATGTTAAAAATATTAGGCGAAAATTATTATTTCGATATAGATGCGATAGAAAATTACATAAACGTTGACCCCCCTAAAGATTATAGTGGTGTACCACAAAATCATATAAGTGTAGTAAAATACGAAATGGTCAAAATGATGACTGAAACACTTATTGTAGAAAACGAAGAAGCAGATGAAACATTAGGAATGAAAAGTACAGAACTTTCAATTCCTTTTAGATTAGCATTTAATTCATTACTATATAAAAAATTAATAAATAAAATTTAATATGAATTCTGAACAAATACAAAAAGTAGAACAATCAATTAAAAATTTAAAAGACAAGAAGTCGAAAATTTATCTTTTAGTACAAGATACTAAAGGTAATGCAAAAGCATCAGTAGCTTACATTTATAATATGGGGTTAACATTGATGGAAGATGGATTTAATGTTATTATGTTACATGAAAAAAATGATTACTATGGTGTTGGTTCTTGGTTAGGTGAGGAATATATGAAAATTCCACACACATTCATTGAAGGACAAAACCTATCTGTAGCTCCTGAGGACTTCATAGTTGTACCTGAAATTTATGGTTTTGTTATGGAACAGATAACTAAGTTACCTTGTGGAAAAATTGTTTTAACCCAAGCTTATGACCACATTTTAGAAACCTTACAACCAGGTCAATCTTGGACTCAATTAGGATTTTACAAATGTATTACAACATCAAATATGATTAAGGAATATTTGGAAAACACAATGAGAGGGGTTTCTTTTGATGTGTTAGAACCATTTATCTCAGAAAGTTTTACAAAACAAAAATTACCAAACAAACCGATTGTTGCAGTACACACTAGAGACCAAAGAGACACTTTAAACCTAATCAAAAGTTTTTATCTAAAATTCCCTCAATATAGATGGGTGACCTTCAAAGACATGAGAGGTTTGACTACTGAACAATTTGCCGAAGAACTAAAAAATTGTTTCATTTCTGTGTGGGTTGATGAAACCAGTTCTTATGGAACTTTTCCTTTGGAAAGTATGAAAACTAATATTCCTGTCATTGGTTTAGTACCTAATATAGTACCTGAATGGATGAGTGAAGACAACGGTTTGTGGATAAATAACAAAACCCAAGTTGTTGATTTCTTGGCTGATTACATCCAAAATTGGTTGGAAGACAATACCAACCCAAAAATTATTTCTGAAATGGAAAAAACAGTTGAAAGTTTACCAACCAAAGAAAACTTTACTAAAAAAGTTAAAGAATTATTTAACGAATACGTGGAAAAAAGAGCCATAACCTTTGAAGAACAACTAAACAAATTACAAGAAGTAGAATAATATGGAAAAATTTAATGTATCAGTAATATTACCAATAAAATCGGGTTCGGCTTTTGACTTTGACGAATACTTTGTAAAAGCAATCACATCACTTAAAGAACAAAAAACTCAAATCAATGAATTAGTTATTGTTCACACTGATGAAACAAAATTATTAGAAGTACTTGATACTTATGATTTTGGTGATTTAAATATTAAAAAAGTAAAGTGGGACTATGAACCTAACTTTTGTGAACAAGTTAACCTTGGTATCCAAGAATCAAGTTCTGAATGGATTTCTATTTTTGAATTTGATGATGAATATTCTAAAATTTGGTTTGACAACGTAGAAAAATATTCATCAGTTTATAATGATGTTGACGTATTCCTACCAATCGTTGTTGATACTGATGAAAAAGGAAAATTTGTTGGATTTACTAATGAGGCAACCTTTGCTTTGAATATTTCAAGTGAAATTGGTTTATTGACAAATGAAGTTCTACAACAATATCAGAACTTTCAAATTTCGGGTATGGTTATTAAAAAATCAGCTTTAGAAAGTACTGGTTTATTCAAAGGAACTATCAAACTTACATTTGGTTATGAATTTTTACTAAGGGCTTCACATTATGGTTTAAAAATTATGTCACTACCCAAAATTGGTTACAAACATACTAATTTCAGACCAGGTTCTATATTTTGGAACTACAAAAATGGAGATAGTCAACTTCAACCTGATGAAGTTAAATTTTGGATTGAGAGTGCAAAAAAAGAATATTTCTTCACTAGTGATAGAAAAATAAAGTATGAAGGACAAACAATTTAATGACCGAAACAAATATCATTTCAGGTGATACTATTTTAGATTCTAAAAAAAAGGGAAGAAAACCAAAACAAAAAAACTATTTCGATATACAAGAAGAAGTTGCTGTAGTCGATTATCTTAATGCGGAGACATCGGAGGAAAAAAACAAGATTTATAATGAATTCCTCCGAATTCCACTTGATAAAATGATTTCATCAATTATTCGTAGGTACAAATTATATCGAAAGGATATGGATTTCGAAGAACTACATATAGATACACATTCATTTCTAATGACTAAAATAGACAAGTTTAAGCCCTCGAAGGAAAAGAAGGCTTATTCTTATTTTGGTACAATCTGTAAAAATTATTTGATGGGTCAAATAATTAAAGATGCTAAGGAAACCAATAGAAAAATATCATACGAGGATATCTCCTCAGATTTAGAAAATGATGAAAATTTATCATACTCAATTGATAATGACACATTAGATTCTCAAAATATTATTCAGAGTTTTTTAATTGAACTAGAAAAAGTTTTGAAAGAAAAAAACTTATCAGAAAATGAATTTAAGTTAGGTCAAGCACTTATGGAATTGTTTGAAAACTATGACTCAATTTTTATTGGTAACTCAAACAATAAATTTAATAAAAATGTGATTCTTCTTTCCCTTCGAGAAATGACTAATTTATCAACTAAAGAAATTAGGGTTTGTATAAAACGATATAAAAATATTTATATTAGTATGCTTGACAAAATGATGCAAGAATAAAACAAAAACCTATGGCCAGACCTCACAAAAAAGAAATTAATTTAACGAAAGAATCAATGCTTTCTTTGATGCAAGAGATATATAACGAACTTGTAGAACAGAGAAACACAGCTATTCGTATACAAAATAAAATGTTGACTATGATGAAAGAACCTGAAGATATGACTCTCATAGGTCCTGTTATAGAAAAACAACAAAAGATAATAAATGATTGTGTTGAGAAAAAGTTGACACTTTCAAAGTTACAATCCTCAATGTGGGAAAAAAGTAACAACACAAAAGAATCATTCTCAATTTCTGATATAGATGTTGATGATGATATTATAAAAGATTTATTAGAAAGAGATGTTTCAAAAACTGATAATGTTTACAAAATGAAAAAATAATGTCATTAGACCTCAGTTTTGATTATGAATCAGCCAA
>B570J29032_109959548_pt1 | contig 32173 bp, 53 predicted proteins | sample LakMenEpi16Nov12_FD_29032 | JGI IMG/M metagenome (IMG submission 29032) | reverse complement strand
TGGCTGGGATCCTGTGATTGGTGAAGGTGTTGGCTTGGATCCTGTGATTGGTGAAGGTGTTGGCTGGGATCCTGTGATTGGTGAAGGTGAGGGGTTCGGGCACAAAGTATATGTACTACCTTGAGGAGTATTAATTGTGTTTAGATCTGGAGAAATCTGTAGTGTGCGTGAATTTCCGTTATAATTATAATCAACTCTATTATTAGCTGAATCATAAGTAGGCGGCGGGTTTGAAGCATCTCCAATTGTTCGTGTTGTACTTGCAGAACTTCCAGACCCAAAAATATTCGTAAAGGTTATACTCCCGTCTGGTTTGAACTCTACAAAAGATACACTATCAGTCACAACAGGTAAAGGGGTAATAGTACGTAACCCGCACGTAGCACTTGCGTCCCAAGAAGTCATATAAATTTTACCCGCTAATCTGTCTCTGAGACTGGGGCCTGAAGGTGCTGGTTGTGGGCTTCTGATTGCAGCTGGGCCTGGTGTGGTAAATCCAATGGGACCAGGTGGGGCCACAGGGGGTGTCACTGACGGTACTGCAACCTGAGAGACAAACGGAAGTCTGGTCACATCTTCATCTGGTTCTTTTTTGATGACCAAGAAATAGACCAATAGACCTACCAACAATCCTATGCCTATGAGTATAAGTGCTATCATTTAAATAGAGCAAGCAAATAAATATACAGGATGCAAACCTGTTCAACCCCAGAAGAGCTTAAAAAAGCTTACAGAAAACTCGCTCTTAAACATCACCCTGATAAAGGTGGTGACCCTGAAAAGTTTAAAGAGATTACCAAAGAGTATGAGGAACTTTTAGCGGGTCTGGAAACAACAGAGGAATTCCAGTTGAACATTTCACTTGAAGAGGCGTATACAGGAATATCTTCCAAGAAACTAAAAGTCACAAAAGAACTCAAGTGCAAGAAATGCCTGAAAACGTGCCAGGTGTGCAGAGGTCAGGGTACATTTAATATACAGTTGGGTCCATTCGCAATGACACAGGCATGTGGTATGTGCTCGGGGTCTGGTGGTTCATCGTCGGGATGTGATTCGTGCAGCCGTACTGGAACAATACAACAAAGCAGGGAATACACTATAGAGGTTCCGGCAGGGGTTCGAGAAGGGTACAAGTCAGGCCCATTTGTGATTCGTATAAAGCCCCATTCCACATTCGAACGAAGGGGACAGGATCTGATACTTCGTCACAAAATTCCATTTCAGCAGACTATCCATGGGTGTGTTGTTACAATAAGTCACTTGACCAAGAAGGTTCAGGTGGACACTTCAGAGTGGGCACCAATCGATCCGAGAAGGTCATATGTTGTCAGGGGAGAGGGTTTACCAGGGGGTGATCTGCATATAATTTTTGATATAGATTATGGTCGCTGATCCCATATATGGATACATATCAGTTGAATCCAGCAGATGGGATGGTTTCAATCAGCGAAAATGTTGAAGAACCTCAAGAGGAACCAATGGCTGAGTTTTCAACCCCAATCAGTGAGCTTGTTCAGGAGCCGGATCAGGAGATTGTTCAGCAGCCCTTTATGGCTGCAGCAGTACCAAAGAAGGAGACTCCCAAAAAAAAGAGTGGATCCAGTCTGACGCCAGAGCAGATGGATGCAGTTCTTGCAGGTGTAGCAGCTGTTCTCGCATTTTCAAAGCCAGTCCAGGATAAGGTTACTCAGATGGTACCTGCTGGAGGTCTTGTGTTGACCCTGGCTACCGCCTTAGTGGCTGCAGTTGCATTCTTCTTCTTGAAGAAGTTTTTGGTGAAAAAGTAAACTAGTCCGTCACAGTTTGTCCGCAGAATGCCGACTTTGTGATTCGAGTATATATACCAAGGGATACTGCTAGTGTGACTATCTCATCCATATTTTTCCAGAATGCAGGGGTGTGATCGAGTTCAGGGAGTGTAGAATGCGCAAGTTCATGGAGTAAAACGTGGAATACAGTGTTTGGATCTTTATCGCCGAGACACAGATGTATCTCATACCCTTTGTTTACATTGAGACCGAGGTCTATCCCAGAGTTTTTATGGTACCCTATCACGATAGCCTGCCTCCTGAGTACAGCATATTTATCTGGGATGTTTTCCCTGAGAATTGTGTAACGTCTGCGAATCTCAGTCATTACAGGGTCTTCTTTGACCTGTGTCAGCAAGAGCCATATACATATGCACGCGAGTACTATCACCCACATTTCCTAAGAATAAACATAGAATAAATACTCCCAGGATAACACTGTTTCCACTGTTTCACCGTAAACAGGGGCGATTCTTTGACATCTTTCAGTGTTATGATGGGCTCGGTGACTGCACCATACATCTCATAATACGGGACACCAGGGATATACATGGTAAGAGTCCCGTCAGAGTTCAGTGTACAGAATTCAGAGTCTGGTGTGATCAGATCTCCATCTGGAACTACGCCTACTAATATTCCATCCTGAACAAGCAGGGAATGAGCAGCCTCGAGGGTCTCCTTCATTCTCGGTTTGCAATATTGGAGGGAAAAGTTGAAACAAACGCATTCGAACTTCAGATCCTTAGGGACGTCTTCTATTGTTCCATGAATCAGAGATGCCCATGGGAATCTTCTACGCGCTTCATCGAGAGAAGTCTGCAAAGGGTCTACACCTATGAAATTGAATCTCAGACGGCTCCATTTGTGAAAGTCTCCACCAAACCCACATCCAACGTCAAGAATCCTCGCACCAGGAACAAGGAAGAGAGATTGTAAAAACTCCATCTTCATCATATTATGACTTCTCCTCAGATTCATCATCAGACCTAAAAGATAGGCGTCTCTATTCTATAGGTCTGAAATGGCGGCTGTACCAGGACAGAATTATGCCCTTATTTCAGTTGTTGGACCCGAGAGCCCTCAGAAGCACGATAATTTCGGGCTTAAAATTTATGGAACGTTTGCTACGAAGGACGATGCAGCAAAGCACGCAAAGGATCTTCAGAAGATTGACGGGAAATTTGACATTTATGTAGTTGATATGTACCAGTGGCTACTAATTCCTCCAGATCGTAACATGATCGAGGATGTACATTACCAAGAGGAGAAACTTGAGGAGATTATGTCAAAGTACAAAGAGTCTCAGCGTTCGGCTGCTGCAATGTTCGAGAAGAGAAAGCAGGAGTTGGTTTCAAAGCCTCTCGAGGGAAGTAGTATGCCATTCATCGAGCCAGGGGACGAGAATTCAAAGTACTACTCAAAGCCAGATGTACCACCACAGGCTCACCCAGCAGACCTGCTCGAGGATTTCAAGGTGCAATTCCCAGACAAGCCAATTGAGGAGATTATCGAGATGGTGAATGAGCGGGTCGCATCAGATGAGAAGAAGCGGAAGGATGCCATCTTTGAGCAGGCAAAGGGAAAAAACATCGACACACAATAGAATGTTACTCGGAGTAATCGTAATATGTGTCGCGGTTGCACTTATATATTTCATTTTAAAGATTCGGAATCCGCCTGAGGAACAAGAGTACTACCTTGCATCCGACGTCTACAAACGACTCTTGACAAACGACACCATTTCAAATCTGATGATTGATTTCACGACACCCATAAATACAACTGGTCCTCCTGGGGACTCAGGGGATGTTGAAAGTTATGATTTGGATGTTATTCGTCGTCTGAGTCCGTAGTCTCGTCTTCGTCAGCTATGAAGTCTTTTATCGATCCTTCATCGTCATCGTCCTCTGATTCTTCGTCATATGAAATCTCAGACGATACATCTGATTCATGCAGGTCTTCATGGTCAGAATAGTCGTCTTCAACCTCTTCGGTTGGTTCGTATCTCTCTGGCTGCTTCACGGCGCGCCCAGAACGGGTCGTATAAGTCGACATCTTCTATTGAATAGTCAAGTTTATTGTTTAAGTATTTGTGAGGCTTGTTTATCAAGAATTCTCCTCGATAACCAATCTCATCTGCAACGGTATTCAACTCTGCTGTAATGTGGCCATCATCAGAATTGATTATTGAAAGACCTATTCTGCGAACATACTCCACTGCAGTATATAGATATCCTGAGTGTTTCGTCTGCTCGAACATTGTCATGTTTTCGTCAAACATTCCGTACGACTCTGGATCCAATCCGGAGTATTTGTGCACTTTTGATCTAAGATCTTCGAAGGAAATGGGTTTCGATTGTTTTTTCATCCCAAACCATAAGAAAATGAGTATCATCGCCAAAACAGCCAGAAACATCCTTTAATTTACATAGAAATTACTGGGGACCGGGGACCCGGCTCGGTCCAGGGGCCTGACTGGGACTGATTGCCTGACTGGGACTGATTGCCTGACTGGGACTGATTGCCTGACTGGGGCCACTGGGACCACTGGGACCACTTGGTCCACTTGGTCCACTTGGTCCACTGGGACCACTGGGGCCGTCTGGTGACTTGACAGTCGTACCTGACGTTTTGAATTTCGTTTCTGCCAGTAAATTCTCAAAGTTTTCTGACATTACATACACTGTATATTCGGTATCCTTTGAGAGCCCTGAGATGGTTGCTTGCTTCCCTGAAACGTACGTTCCGTGTGTAATAGTTGTACCGCTCTTTATTATTATATACGCTGGCTTGTCATACTCTGATAGTGTAATCGCCACCTCGTTTTCCTTGGGACTCACTGAGAGTGTAGCATTTGGTTTATTCATGACAAAGTACCAGTAGGCTCCTCCGAGAGCAGATGATATCAGGATGAATGCAATCACAATGTACATCATTCCAGAACCTTTTGTCTGAGACTGAATAGGCATTTAGAACATGGCAAGAATATTAGTTTCGTCCTGATCATCCACACTGACCGGATCAAGTTCTTCAAGAATACTCGGGGGAAGTATGTGTGACTTTCCAACAAAGTCTTTGCATTTTTTACCAGACTTTCGTGTGACGTCACATTTACAGTGACATCTCTGTGATATGAGGTTGTTCTTAATCATAAACCATATGTGGTTCGATCTGTGAACATCTCCCAAGTTTTCACAGTATGAAGAATCTGTTTGTACGATTGTACCCTGCTTGTGAGAGACGAGCTTTTTTACGTTGCAAGCACCTTGCCCCTTTATATTTTTACGGATAAACTGCTCGAGTAAATCAGTAGACGATGATACAGTTGCGGTTTCACACTCTGCAGAACGTATAGTGAATTTTTCGAGCATCTGAGTATTTGGGGATGTATCGAGATGCGACACTGATCCATTGTGTATACGTATAAATGGTGCATATGGTTTACCCACCGGATGCTTATGTGACCATAACATTCGAAGACCACTTGAAGGAGAGTCTATAAAATCAGAGTATTCTGGAGACTTGATGACTATACTATTTCGGAGCTTTGTATATGTCTGTTTTGTCACTACTCTGTCTGGCCATATCAGATGAAACCCACATTTCCACTTTCCTTCTACGATTCTCACGGGGGCTTTTGCAACGTATACTGGTCCCTGCACAACTGATTCCCACCCTCTGAAAAGTTGTACCGCCTCTTCATCCGACAATTTTTCATCGAGTTTCAGGTCAAAATCAATGTAAAACTTGAACTTCTCCGTCTTCAATTCTACTATATGTTGCCTTGATCCCGTGAGTATTCTCTGAATATACCTCCCATGGAATTCCTTTTCATCAGAAATCTCGAGAGTACCACCTGTCATGACCACGTGCGTGACTTTTCCCATTACTATATACTGCGTATATATTTCTAGATTGTTCCGTTTGTAACACGGTCCCACAGGTCATCTGATTCGTAAGAGACGATGGGTTTTTGAGGCTCTCTCGCCTCTTTTATTGCAATAAGGATATCAAGAATCTGACGATCGTGAAAAGATGTTATCCAAGGATCATCCTCTGGTAAACCTTTTATTCTGGCCAGATTTTTGATAAAGTACGCCTTGTTCTTCATTGTATCTTAACATAGAAAATAATAACCTGTTTAGTATCTCACCAACGAGAATGTCTGTCTATTTGCTTGGAGGGCCCTGTAGAATTCAGGGTTGTCCAAGACGTGATTTCCTATCAAAGGCCAAACATTTCTCTGTTTGATCCCTTCGAGGGTGTCGAAATCGAGATGCGTGTTTTCGTCGTAGGGCTTTCTAAATTCAGTCTGATTTGTGTCCATCTTGTGGCGTTCTTCGTCAAAATTTTTTATTATTGCATCCATCTGATCCCTATCAAATGTTGCATCTATGATGTATACATGATATACCAAGCCCTGATCAGTTACAAAGTTGAAGTATGAATATGTACCATGAGTTATGTTCACTATACCCCTTGTCTCCTCCTCAAGTTCCCTGACTGCACACCTCAGAGGATTTATAACTTCACGTTTTCTGCATCCGCCAGTCACGAACGTCCATTCGTTGAACCTTCGATCCTTTACAATTAAAAATTGAGAGCCTGAGGTTACAATTGCTATAGCCTTGTGGCGATCCATTATCCTTACTATTTACTATATTTTAGTGAGCGCTCCTGGCCTCGCAGTGATGAGGAATATAAATGCTGCAAGAAAACCAAGCCATACCCATTGCGGAACCATTTTTAATTGGCATACAAAAGAGATCCCATGCCATTTTGAATTCTTAGGATGTTGTAGTTTACTGCGTAGAAGTAGCTGGAAAAGTCAGAGTCGATAACCTTGTCCCATGTTGCGCTCACACCAGTGTCAAGCAGACCACTTACCAGCAGACGGTAAGAGTCAATTCGTGAAAAGTTCATAGTACCAGTTGGCTGCAGTTTGCATGTATCCAGACAGAATGGAACAATCATAACGTTTGACTGGTTGGTGTCGAATCCTGATCCTGAACCAATGTACCCGTATGAGGTGTGGTAATACTGGATAGGATCGACGTACAGTGGAAGTGGTCTGAAGTCAGCCACGTCAACACCGTTAATCTGCTGCTTCACTGATACATTTGAAAAGTTGGTCTGAATAACATTGGATGCTGCGATGAACTTGACTGGGTGACTGAGAACAATCTCCGCCTTGTCCTGACCAGCTGGGGGCAGAAGCACACGCTGAACCTGCTCGATGATAATGTCCATGTTGGACTTGGAAAAGTACTCTCTCTCCGCCTTGTCAAGGAAGATGTATCTGGCATACGCCTGGTACTGCAGTGCAGTTCCTTTTACCAGTGGAACCGAGCCGACAGCGTCTTCTGTGCGAAGATCTTTGCTCCATGTAATACGAATCTCTACATCGTGGTACTGCAGGGCTACCAGCGGGAGTGCATTCTGCCAATCCTTGCAGAAGAAGAATTTGAGTGGGAAGAAATAAGTCTCCAGGTTGTCACCATTGTATCTCTTTGACCAGGAGCTTGACAGGAGAACAGGGTCAATCTTATCCATGAATGCAAAATCCTGTGTATCAACCACCTGTCCGCCAATAAGCAGCTCAACCTTGTCTATTATTGTCTTCCATGCAATCTTCTGAACGGCGCCAGTCGAACCAAGTGCATTCAGGTATACATAGCTCAGAAGATCACCCTTTCTCTCGAATCGAATGGTGGAAATACCGCCTGCAGTCGGGACACCTTGAATAAGCTGTCTATCAGTCACGCCTGAAAAGTGCGTGTGTCTCTGATAGTTTGACCGGAAGAAGGAAACCTTCGGGTCACCAGTAAGGTACGCGTCCTGAGCTCCAAGGGCCACAAGTTGTACAAGACCACCTGACATTTACTGATTTGCGAGAAAATCATTTTAAGCAGAGAGCGGATGATTAAATGGATTTGATTGAAGCTGTGTTTTTGCAAGATTCAAATCTTGGTTGGGAGTTACAGTCTCTTTAAATGGATTGAAATTTGTGTACTCCGGAACTATATATTTTTGTGTAAATACGCCATTTGCGTGATTTATGTACTCTGACTGTGGAGGAGCCCTCTGCTTTGTGACACCCCCAAGTGCTGCATCTGGACCGGCTCTTACATTCATTCTTCCTGCACCTCCGACTATATCTGGACCAGATGTCCTCTGAACAGATCTGAGATCCTTGGGTGCAATCACATGACCAGCGCCGAACCCAGTGTACTGAGGATTTCCAAGTCCATCATTGTCTGATCTTACAACCAGCTGGTCCTTCAGGGTCTGTTGGGATCCCTTGACATACTGAGCAGCTGCAGACTCCTGCCCTGTAACAACAGCCCTGCCCTGTGCAGGCTCCCACGTGATTACTCTGTTTGGCCTATCCTGAGTAAGAACAGTCTTTTCGAGATTGTCCGGACCGTTCTTTACGAGGCGGGCAGGTCCACCAGCCTTACCAGGTAACTGAGTGAGTCTCTGCACATTCGTATTTGTTGGCAGAACCCTGAACATCTGCTGGTACCCTCCGAAGGAAGCTACATTTGCACCTACGCCGAGACCAGGCCCAACCAGCTGCTTCTCATCTGGTGCAAGATTGTTCATTTTGCTGCTTATAGTCTGCCTATTGTACAGGTCGTATACTGGCTGTCCAAACACTGGCTTGGTACCATCTGTTGAAATCTCACCAAAGTTTCCCTGAATTTCCTTTCCTGGTTTTAAAACTCCGGCGATTGGGTCTGATTTCTGATACGTTCCTGTATATCCATTCACAACCCGATTCACAGAATCATTCATAATTACACGGGGGGCTGGTGAAACCTCTACCGTATCTGACGGTTCATCACTAAACTTTTTTCCTGCAAATGCAAGACCTACAATTGCAAGCAGGGACAGTGGATCCATTTACATTTAGCCTGAAAAAGAAACTCCGTACCTCTGACTGAAGAGTTGGTTCTCAATATCAGCTCGTGTGCTGACTGGGAAAACCTCATTGGAAAACATTGGAGGTGGTGCACTAATATGACTATTGGGAAAGTCGAATGTGTACTGCTGCCAATTCTTCTTGAATGCAGTTGTATCTTGTGGTCTCAGTGCATCATCACCCATAACAAGCATCTCGACTGAAGCGTGATTCATAGTTAATTACAGCAGAGAATTTAGCCAAACGTTCTCATCTGTGCCCACTCTGGATTTCTGAAATCACTGCATGCTCTCTGCGAGTCTCTGCAGGTGGGCTCGTACAGATCAGGATTCAGAGCCTCTTTAAATGGCTCAAGATCATTCACTGGAGCACTGTACCAATTACGCTGGGCTGAACGTTTCTGATAATGTGGAAAGATTTGGTCAAACTGAGCATCCACTTTGGATTTCACGTCAGGGTACCAACACGGCCCTGGACGACCATCTGGATCTCCTGGCAGAATATTCTGCATAGGGTTATCTAAAGTAGGATCGAGACACTTACCAGGCCCTGTAGGTGATCTAAAGTCATTGGGTACCATGTTTGAAATCCACATAATGTACAAGACGGCCAAAAGTATACCTGCAAGCAGAAATACTCTGAGATCACGGTTTAGCAGGTACAGAATACACGTAGCATAGACAACAAATCGAGTTGTAGAATTTACACGCTCTGCGCTCGTCTGAGATCCAGTCGGCCAAAATTTCATCACTGAATCAGACTTGATCAACTGAGAAGGATCTTCAAACCAGACCCGGTCCATTTATACTTCTCTTTGATTTTTTGGTAGAGGCTACTGCACCAAGTGTACTCATCAAGCCTGACATTCCAGAGAGGAGAGCCTGTTCATTGAGACCACCCTCGCCGAGGTTCATTGCACACTGCTTAGCAACAGTCTCAATCATAGTAAGCGTCTCCTCTGGCAGAGAGCTAATAGTCATACCCATCAGGTACAGAGTCTGAAGGTACTGCCAGATGGCATTCTTTGTATTCTCAGAGAGATCCTCATTCCAGTGCGTCTTCAGGTTGAGCTCATTTACAAATGGAATCTCATCGTTGTGCTCAATGAAGAAGCTCTCATCACGAGCCATAATCTGCTGAGAATACGGACCAATAGAATTCATAAACTCCTGCATACACATGCGTGCATTTGATTTGCGAGCCATATCAAATGCCACAAAATACTTTTTAATCGCCTTTTCATCTGGAAAAGTCTGAATAAGCTCTGTCAGAAACTGCTCCATCATCTCATTGAAGGTTGCAATGGTTGCCATGGCTCCTGTGAATATAATCTCTGTAATCTCTAGACATGCCCTGCCTTGTGAATATCATCACCCCCATCTTTTGCGCTGTTATGATTTACATAATCTTCGGCCTCAAGGAGAAACTTGCCCTCATTCTCATTGCGTCATCTGTTCTGTCTGTCATTTCTGGAATTATTCAGAAAGACTGTAATTCCCAGTATAAAAAGAAGTTGACATACGGGACCTGCAGCGATTAAGAGTTGCCACCTAGCAATTCCTGGATATTCCTGATATAGTTAACCTGTAGTCCGAAAAATAGACCGCTGAAGTAAAGACCTGGCAGTGTTCTCTGAAACTCTGACGTATATCGGTGATGAAGCTTGTGAAGAATTGTTATAATTGCTATGTTTGCAATCGACTGTAAAAGTACATATTTTATTACGTGACCTCCTTTGTCCGCTTGCTTCAATTTATTAATATACTTATCCATGAGATGACCGAGTATCATGCCAGGTATCAAAAGAGCAAAAGATCGTATTCCGATTGACAGAAATGACTTTTCATTGTCATTCCCAAAGTCGAGACCGTCTTTCAGTGCCTCCATTTACTAATTGGTCTTCAAAAAGGTTCGGTGCTCATCTGCCCCCCCGTAGATGAACCAAGTTGCACTATAAAATATACCATTACTGCGTTGAGGAAGGCTGGCTTGATGAAGGAGGAATTTGTGGTGCTGTCATCATCTCCGTTGATCCTGGATTTTCCCCAGATGTAGACGACTGTAATGATGGCTGCTGCTGCTGCGGCATAGGCTGGTTCCCGGAGTTTATCCATTTACTCTCATCTGATGTTTTTTCCTCGTCAAAAAAAGACTCTTCAACTGGAGCCTCTGGAGGTACCTCTGGTGTATCCTCCTCCACGTCAGGATCGAGTGCATCCTCTTCTGTATTTCCTATATCCATGGTTGGCTCGTTCTGAGAACCTATATAGGTGGTCAGGATCTGCTGAATAGGTACAAGCTCCTTTATGGTAATCTCGATACAAGGCTTGAGACGTGCTTTCAGAAGGAATTCTTTCTCTGCATCACTCGCATTCGACTTGAATACTACTGGATCGTAGTACACGTTTCTTGCACAGTTGATGTAGCATGAATGCACAAAGAGTTCATTGCTTGGCATCCGAATAGAAATCTTCTTCTGTTCCGACACTAGTCTTACTGATGACAGAATTTTGACATTTGCAACCATGACGGCAGCAAGAAGCTCAGTGAAACAAGGACAGGTTTTCATTGCAACATCAGTGTGCTCCTTCACGAGTGTCTGGTTCCAGTGCTTCACCTCCTGCAACAGGATTTGGAATTGCTTCATTGTGTCACCGGGGTTTATCTCTTGAGCATCTTGATAAATCTTTGCAAGTGTCTGAATGACTACAGGTAGAACGTATTCGCACAGCTGATCAGTGTACTCGCGTTTGGCTTCCACAAGAACCTCCATCTACTCTGTGTAATTACTTTTTTTGCCTAATCTTCTTCGCAGCGTCTTTTAAATAAAGTAACGAACTCAGGTCTTCTTGAGGGTCAGAGTTCCACATGGGGGTCTTCACCTTTTGAGTAGTCCATGTTACATACAGGGTACCAATCATAGGAACACTCACATTGTATCCCAGTCGTGTGAGCTGTCTCGCAATGTACTTTGTAGCATATGCACTATCAAATGGTGGGTAACCGATTACAAAATTTGGCAATTTCAAAATGGCATCTGATCCACCACGCTGAACAATATTCTTAATCTTCAGAGTAAACTGCTTCAGTATCACCCTGAACGTCTCCTTTTTTACATTGAGTTTCTGCTGTTTCATGATACTGATATCCTTCACCGAGAACATCCTACTTAAAGTCACTTGATTTTATGGGTTGGTATTGCGCAAACGCCTGATCCGGCAGGAATGGTTTGTAGGCTGCTTCGAGTTCACTTGGTACGCTTGTGTCGATGGATTGAATTGTGACTGTACCGTCAGCATTCATGTTTGCAGTTACATCGTACTGTGTTCCACTGTATTTTCCAAGATTCAGGAACAGAAATCTGGCACTGACTGTACCATCAGAGGATCTGTTAACATATACCGTATCTATGGGCTCGTACCCAGGTGGTAACTGTTTCTTTGTGGCGAGGAGCACCTTCTGAATCAGGATACCATCCACAGATTCATCAGAGTACCCTCTTTTTTGAGTCGACTTTTTCTCAAAAACCGTGAGAAACACAAACACGAGTAGAAGTAAAATTAGTATCCACCACATTTATATTAGGTTTCTTTTTTTCGCTGAAACCGATAATGGCGACTCTCGTCTACTCTGAAAACTGTAAATTTTGTGCTGATGTCATACAATATATCAATGATACACCAGTGCTTGGTAGAATAGTAGGGTTCCATGACATCAGAAAGGGGATCCCCAAAGGTGTGACAAGGGTTCCATCAATTGTAACGTCTCAGGGTAATATCATCATAGGAGGTGACATCAAGGGATACCTGCAGCAGATGATACCACCACCAGAGGTGGAGTGCTCAGGACCACGATGCAGAATGTCCAATCTTGACTTTACAGATGACTCAGATGATATGTTTCTGTTTGACGAATATGGTAAATCCCTCAAACCAAACATGACACCCGATCTAGAGGCTAAAATCTCAAGGAGTGTTCAGGATGCATATGCAGAGGTTAAACAGAAATAGTCTATTCTAATAAATGCACTTCAAAACTATACAGGCGAGTGCAATAAAGAGCATCTTTGAGGTTCTCAAAGATATACTCAACGATGTGAATATGATATTTCAACCAGACGGAATACGAATACTTGCACTCGATTCTGCGAGGGTTGCACTCGTAAATGTATTTTTGGAGGGGAAAAACTTTGAAGAGTACTCCTGTGCCAAACGGATAGTGGCCGGAGTCAACATAAGCAATACATACAAGATTCTGAAATCCATCACAGGGGCTGACATTATGGTGATGGATCTCACAGATAATGAAAATATCAAGGTGACTGTACACAATGACTCGAAGAAGATGACTACAATACACGAACTTAAATTACTCGACATAAACGATGAAGGTCTTGATGTGCCAGACATAGAGCTTGATAACGTGACTATTGTTCAATCGGCAGAATTTCAAAAAATCTGCAGGGACATGGGTCAACTGTCACAGTATGTTACGGTTCACAGACATGGTTCAGATTTCGAACTGTATTGCGACGGTGACTTTGCAAACCAAAAGACAATCATAAGTGTCCAAGAGTTTGATGGGGACATTGTGAATGTATTTTCATTAAAGTACATCAACATGTTTACAAAGGCTACGAACATGTCACAGAGCCTCGAGATATTTCAAGGGCAGGACATGCCAATTATATTGAGGTACTGCGTGGCCAACCTTGGGGATTTGAAATTTTATCTAGCCCCGAATGTAGACTAGTTTATATTCATCCTGTTTCGTATTCTTCGTATACGGCGTCTATTCACGTTCATTGCGTTCATGTTTATGTTCATAAAGTTCACATTGTTTCCTCTGCGCCTCTTGTTCATCCGACTTGAAATGATATTTTGAAGTATGAGCTTATTTTCCAGAGTTCCTCCACCGAAATTGTAGTTTATGTTCTGTCTCATGTAGTTGGATGGTGTGTTTGTAGTTGCTCTGCAATTTACAAAAAACACTATAGTCGGAGTTGGATACGTTGTAGATGATAGTACATCTGATATGTGCATAGTCCTGTTGTGGAAATCTCCTGGGATCACCCTCAATTGGTTTGGTTGGATAGGAAGTCTATGTATGCCCATTCCTGGCCATTCTGGATCCCTGTATTGTAACAATATATTTGCTATTACATCCCCTGGACCATATACCCTCTGGAACATACCATCAAGTACAGATGGCTTCCATGACCGAGCATCTCGTATAGAATTCTTAACCAATGGTACACTTCCAAAGTACCGATAGAAATCAGAGTCTATGACTGTCTGTGCAAGATATCTTGACGCCTTTGAAACGTACACAACATATAAATTGTCTGGAATGACATAAGGGCGCACATTACTCGTTTCGTAACCGCCGTGTGCGAGTGACACATACAATTCGTCTGAAGTCATCATCACCTCTCTCTTCGTGCTTGACATACCTAAAGACTTACAACATTATAATATTGGGTAGCACCATCACCCCAGAAGCTCGCGTAGCTCAGTCGGTTAGAGCGCACGGCTGTTAGTCCAAAGGCATGCCTTTGTCCAGATCACCGTGAGGTCACAGGTTCGATCCCTGTCGCGAGCGCGAAGTCTCTTGACTTCACCATCTTCGCTTAGCTCAGTTGGTAGAGCATTGGACTGTAGATCCACAGGTCAAGAGTTCGAATCTCTTAGCGAAGATTCAGAGGATTAGCCATCCACTGCCCTTCATGAGATCTTTGGGTAAAAGATTTCAATCAGTTCCCGTAGCTCAGTTGGTTAGAGCGTTGGTCTTATGAGCCGAAGGTCGCGGGTTCGAACCCCGCCGGGAACAAGACACTGTGTCCGAGTTTGGTCCAAGGAGGAAGACTTAAGATCTTCTGTGTTATTCACGCGCGGGTTCAAATCCCGCCGGTGTCAAACAAAGCCTCGGCTTTTGATGCGGATCCTTTTAGAGAAGTCCTCTCTAACAGGATTCGTAGTGTAATGGATAGCACTCAGGCCTTCTAAGCCTGCAGTTCGGGTTCGATCCCCGGCGTTTCCTTAATAATCATATGTATCTCGGGTTTATACATATGATTATTCAAATACAAAAGTGTAAAAATCACAGAGTTTTTCACATAGAAGAAGCATTTAAAATAATAGAATATAATATATTTAATGGCTTATATATATCTCTTACAAGACGGGGAATATATAGGTACAAATATATATAAAATTGGTAGAACTGTACAGACAGGTGGAGATACTAGGAAATTAAAACGTTTTCGGGCATACTCTAAGGGAACCGTAGTTTACAATACTTGGAAAGTAAATGAGTATATGCTCAATTCGATTGAAAAAAATATCAAGGATGTTTTCGTGCTATGTTTCAATCTTATGAAAGGTACCGAATGGTTTCAAGGTAATGTGAAAGATATGAAAAGGGAAATCGATACTATAATAGATAGTATCGATGAATTTACTGAATTAAAACCTGATATACGATATCATGTTCCTAACTCTCCAATATTCCCTGCAACTTACGGAGAAGGGTTTACATATTTTTCTACAAAAGACATAACAAAAAACGATTTCATTGAACTATGTGAAACACTTGATACATGTACGACAAAATTTGAACCTGAACGTATTGCTGAAGGTGGTATATTGTACAAGTTTTCACATGAAGTACCAGAGTCATGGTATAAATCAGTGAGATTAGGTATAAACGTAGGAAAAGGGTGGCCTGATATATTTGGAGATGAAATGACTAGTTGGAAATATAATAATGATATAATTCTGGAAAAAAACAAATTTATTGATACTTGGTTGAAAAGTTTTGGAGGAGCACCTCCTTTTACATTCGATGAAATCACACAAATTAATAAAGTATTGTGTAAAATTGGTCTAAAAAAATGTAAGTAGAAAATATTTAATTGCATTTCTCCAAATGTCCATTCGCATGAGATTAAAATTTCCCTGCTTCTACGTCTTCTTCTCTTTTCGCTCGCCAGGCACTTGCTTCACGGACAGGTTTCATTTGTGCAGAATCCCATTTTATGTCTGTTATGACAACTACATCAAACTCCTCTTCCATATCCGGGTCTAAAGTACCACAAGCACCATCTGCGCCGGTCTTCAGAGGGTACTTGTACTGGTGAATTATACGCTCTCGTGGGACATAGAAGATATCCCTCTCATCAATCCAACAATATTGGAATACTGTAAATTTACCATCTGTTGTTGGGTATGCTGTGATGTTTGTAAGATTATCAAAAATGTCCTTGTCAAGACGGGGCATTCTTACTATACTGAAAAATTTCCTTTTTAATAGGTTCTGTGGCTCAATCGGATAGAGCACTCGCCTTCTAAGCGAGAGGTTGTGGGTTCGATCCCCACCAGAATCGAAACTTTTTCACGCGTAATACAACAAAATTAAGAAAAAACATAATCGGATATCATTCTAAGCGATAAATTTAAAGATTTTTTGGAAAGTTGAATTTTGGTGGTTTTGGTTTTGGAGGAACGTAATTACGCGCATTGAACGATACAAATACTTCTATGACATTTTTGGCGCGTCGTGCGTTTTTAACCGTAAATCTACCAGGTGGTAACAACACCTCTCGTTCGTTAAGATCGCCGTTGGTAAATTTACTACCACCCGGTGCATATTCTGATTGAAATTTACCAGTTGTAAAATTTATAGATGGTATACGTTTATTTGGTTTCAATACGAGTATAACTTTTTTATTAGTATTTTTTGTTTTAACTGCAAAACTTTTAGCTACGTTTTTCCGTTTTGAAAATGAGGTTAATGTATTTTTATTTATTATCTCACCTTTTAGGTATTTATTCAGTTCCCAGCCTCTTATACCTCTGTACAATGGACCATAGTAACTTCTTGGGTGTTTCAATGCATAATTCACAAGTCTGTTCTTATATAAAAGAGCACGTCTGAATTTTTCATTCTGAGTTCCTTTAAAATTAGGTGGGATCTGATTTGTTTTTGGAACCACGCCCATCGCTTCTTTTATTACCTGATCCCATACATGGGTATATTTACGGGCAGCGCGTTTCGCCATAGATCTACGAACAACGCGTTTTGCCGCGAGTATCTGTTTAAATCCGACCTGAGGAGATGTCATTTAATTTTATCAAACTTTTTTTTAAAATAGCCCGCCGGTGTCAGCCAGAACCTTTTAGAGGTATAGGTTCTGTGGATCAATTGGATAGCCTTTTCCCCACCAGAATCGAAAAACTTTAAAGAAAAAGGTCTTTTAATTATTAAATGGATTCTATTGTTACTTCGGTGATAAACAAATTTGAGCAGAGAGCTAAGATGGGAAAAGAAAAATATGGAACAGATTTGGATAGAACCGATTTAAATATTTCTGATTGGATTAAACACGCACAAGAAGAACATATGGATTCAATTTTGTATTTGGAAAAAATTCTCAAGGTTTACAATTCCTAGCCATTTTTAAAGAGGAAGGTTTTAATAATATATTATGATGATTTACTACACCGGAATAGGTGCTAAGCCGGGCGGTGTACACACACCAGATGAGTTTGTTCGTATTATGATGAGCACCATCGACTCTGTAGATCATCCGAACGAGTGGAAAGGATACGAACTTCCTTACGATTTTGATAATTTTACCGTCAATGACTGGGTAGAGTATTCGGGCGCAAGTTACGCGAATCTTTTCTTAGGCTCTCGGTCATAGACGAGTGTAATCGCTTAAAAATATAGAAATACATATTTAATAATGGAGCACATTCTTGCACAGAAAATTGCAGTTGCACGCGTTATATGCAAAATCCCCAATAATGCGACTGAATGTAAAGTCGCATGGGATCAGGTTGAAGAGTATGCGAGAGCTGTTCGAATTGTAAACATGCGAAAGAAGCAGCCTCCAAGCAAACCATACTCTGAGCTTGCTCTTCGTGACTATGAATGTTAAAATAGTCTTTTGGGTTTCATATTTATGTTTCGTCTTTTCTTTACAGGTGAAGCCTTGCGTGGACTATTGTGCTTCATAAGGAATTCTAAAAATTTTGTATTAATGACGAGTTTTGCACTGTTATTGTTTGCAAGCCTCTTCTGGTTCAAGAGTGACTTTAGATTCATGACAGGCGGGTATCCTTTGTACTTTTTTACATGAGAGAAATTTGGAGCAAGTCTTCCATTTGCAGGAAAGAGATCAAGTGTTCTGCCGTTCGGATGTCCGAACTTGGTCCTCTTGCGCTCTGGTGCATTCAAAAGATACCACCCATTCTGAGCTATACTTGGAACAAGCAACAGAGGCTCTTTTGCTGCTATATTTATATTTCCTATGACGCGGTTCTCAGGAAAGTTGATACCGAGCCTGTTGGCGTGAATCTTCATAGCAAGGCTTCCAGTGTATGCCCAGTTGGACCCGTTCAGTCTCTTTTCAAGGCGTGTGTTTCTCATTTATAGTGTCCTCAGAAAAAAATGATTCACCAGACAGAGAATCATCCTTCGTCTTGTACAAGTCTGAATCCTTGTGCTCAAAAAAGTACCCTTTGCAAATCTTGAATGCTGCAGGTATCTCGAAATACGAAACCTTTGCACTTCTAAGGGCTATATTTGGTATTCTTGTGCATGTTGGCTTTGTGAATAGACCAGGTTTGTAAAACTTACACTGCTTGCACGTCTCCATTGTATGGATAAATACTTAATTCTCAAGATATGTTAAGAATGAGTACCATAAAATTTGTGTCGTACGGGTCTGTTCTATCTGTTCGCATAAGTTCCATCTATGCAATCCGTATATATGGTACAACCATAGAGGTCTACTACGGATTCAAAGAGTGCATCTCTCTCCCATTCAAGGGGAATGAAGAATCGGTCGAGACGCTCAGGGAAATATTTGGGGTTTGAGACCATTATTGGGACTGCTCAGTCCTAGAAGATTTATAATTTTTTGTTCCGGATCGTATTGAAACAGATATCCGATTCCTATTGTGAACCTAAATCCTTTCCCTGTGAATTCTATATATGGGTATGGAAACCTCCGAATCTTTGAAGGTACCACCACCGGACCGCCATGAAAATCTCTCTTTGGACCAGCGTACTCGTGGAACCAGGGCACTTCAGGTTCTGACCGGACCCATGGGATCACAAATCCCGTCTGTTTTGCAGGCCATATTCGTGTACGATATACTTTTCCTCCGAATGTGTACCAGGTTTCAGTATGAATATCCGGAACATAAGATTGACCAGCCGGAACCCATTTGTGTGTTCCTTCTACATTCTTGAGCCGGTGTACAACAGTACCGTCTTTAGGCCTGATACGGATCAAAAGGTCTATCAAACTAAAGAGAATGGTCCTTATAATCATTTAGAATGGAAGCTCGCTTCAACTCTAGGCTTAGAGAACTTTCTTGTGGTGACCAATCAGAATTTCACGAGTACCTTCTTGACTGCATACCTGTTCTGCAAGACCTCGAGACCTCTGCAAATAAGAGGGGTGATCTTTTTAAACGATATCTTGTTGAGGTTGAGGGTCACCAAGCAGAAACTGAGCCCGTACAGACACATTCGTTCGGGTGTTACAATTGTGGGTCGTCGAACATAAGATTCGAAGAGGATCTCAGCGAATCAATCTGTCTCGATTGTGCATCTTCAGAGTATGTACTCGGATCATACATGGGATTCAAAGAAGAACAGGAAACCAATGTTACTAATTACTCATACAAGAGGGAGAATCACTTTAACGAATGGATTGCTCAATTTCAGGCGAAAGAAAGAACATCTGTTCCTGCGTCCATCATAGACAAACTCAAGATTGAAATGACAAAGCAACGACTCAAAGCTCCAGATGATCTTACTCATAAGCGGGTCAGAGAACTCCTCAAAAAACTCGGATTCAACAAGTATTACGAGCATACACCATATATTACAACTATTCTCTGCGGTGTCCAGCCTCCGACAATGCCTCTTGAACTCGAAGAAAAATTGCGCCTCATGTTTTTACAAATTCAAAAGCCATTCGAGAATAACTGCCCAAAGGACCGCAAGAATTTTTTGAGTTACTCGTACGTCCTCTACAAATTTTGTGAACTGCTCGGAGAGGATGACTACCTCAAGTGCTTTCCTCTCCTCAAGTCAAAGGACAAACTGTGGCGTCAGGACCAGATATGGAAGAAGATCGCCTCAGAACTCAGATGGGAATATATTCCAACCATATGACAAATGATATTGTGGCACGCTAGATACCAAACTCAATCAGAGTACAGAAACGTCATGAAGAGCCCAGACTACCTGTTCACGAGCCCACAGATTTCTCAGGCTCTGCTACACGGAATAGAAATTACTGGGTACTATCCCGACAGGTACGTTGAACTCACAAAACTTCGCGTAAAAAAACCACTCGTTCTGTTAAACTTTGACACATCTAAAGAACAGATTGAATATGCAAACTCACTCGGACTCAAAATAAAAGCATTCGGTCTTGATGACATAAAGTTGATAGAGAAGATATGTGAAACTCAGCCGAGAATAGATGGATACAGGGCTTATTGGGATCAGGATCAGGTGACCATCTGTGCAAAGGCTATGAGAGAGAAATTGCAGGTTGTTGGGAGGTACAAGTTTGATGTGCAGAAACTTTCGGTACAGCCAGACGACATCACATTCGTCACCAACAGAAAGAGTAATCTTGCGTATTACATGCCCAGATACAAGAAAACGGGCAGGAGACTCGTAAAGAATATTAAAAAGGCGGAAAAGAAAGAGGCTGCTACTGCAAAGAAGATTCGTACACTTGGAAAGATACCACCTGCTCCAACAGGGGCATACAAAAGACCAGCACTTAGAAAAAAGAAGGGTCCTACTAATAAATGAAAGTCTTTGCACCAATTGTTCGTGTGACTCGCACAGTCATAGGACCCAGGGAGTTTGCAAAGGTCAAGGGAAAGTCTATATCTTTACACTCTCAGGTTGTCACTGAGTTTTGTAAATATATAGGAACAAATCAGAAGGTTAGACAGGGTCTCATCCGGCTCGCAAAGAACAATGGGGAGAAGCTAGGATTCCTGGACTAGTCAACTTGACTCGCCGAGTCAATTTCCCTCACTTGCAGATAGTCTCCTCCAAAATTCATAACATACCCTTTTTTCAGTCCAAGAATAGTCATATACCTCTTGCACTGTGTTACTGATTCTTCAGTGAGTCTTCTCAGTGACTTTAGTTCAATGACTGTATCCCCATTCACAATAAGATCAGCTCGAATATTGCCAATCGTCTTCCCTTTGAACATGACTGGCACGATTCGCTCGGTCTCGTATGGTATTCCTTGATCCCTGAGTGCCACCTCGAATGCTCTGTGATACATGGACTCGGTATACCCTGGACCAAGGGTATCGTAAATCTCAGATGCTATTGCATCCATGTCTTCTTTACCCAGTTTCTGTTTAACAGGTACTTCCTAGATCTGTTGGGATCTGTCCTCTTTGTCAGTGTTGCAAGAGCTTGTAATCTTCTGAACACCGTGAGAGCGGAATTTGATCTTACCGCCATGGAAAGAGCAATTCTTCCCTGTTCTGGGTAGCCAAATCGTTCCAGGCGACCTTCTTTCAGGGTGAACAGTTTAGGGCCCTTGCCAGGCTTGCCTCTGTTTTTGATATTGAAAGTTGAAGCCTTTACTCTGGTTCCGTCTTTACGGGTGTATGCTTTTCTGTGGACGATCATTTTTATGTGCTAACATTAAATGTGGTGGCTGTGGGGTCTTTTGATCCTGTTTGCATTCCTGACTCTCAGGTCAAAGTCTGGGTACTCATACGTGAGTAGAGAGGAGGCTCCAGGGCCTGAACCTGGGCCCCTGATGAATAAAAATAATGATTGACCAGATAAAGAATGACTAGGTTATCTGGACTCCGTGTTCTAGACGAGGTACCTGGATTATCATTAGACGGAGTTGGATTAACTAATATTCCTAAAACTGGAGATTTACGGACTCTTGATAATGCAGGATTTGACAAAATTATACAAGGAGCACGAAATGCACCAGACTCTTTAGCATATATAAAAGATGCTCTAACAAATGTAAATCTTACACCTAAACAGCTTGCTAAATTACAAGCTGCGCGTGTAAATGTGCCTCCAGCATCAGTGAATGTCGCAAAAAATGCAGGGGGTGAACCGTATGATACAGCAGGTAAAAATGCTTCTCGAGATTCGTACGATGTGGCACGCCCAGGAGACAAATGGAAACCAGTAAAATATGTTGCTGGCGCCGCGGTTGTTTTAACTGCAATTATACTCACTGCACAGATGATTAAAGATGCTGCGAAAGGCGCTGGAAATGATGGAAAACAGTATAATATATTGAGTCTGAGCAACCAAAAGGATACCGGAAACATGATATTGTGCAAATATACTCCATCTATAGAACCTAATGGTATAGTAGCTGGAGATACGATAACTTTCGAAGGCACGGATACATTTTTAGATGGTAATACATATAGCATTACAAAAAAAAGAGGTTCAAAAACAGAATGTGAATTTGAGGCTGATGATAGACTGAAAGAAGAAGTGAAAAAGAAGGGTAAAATCACTCTTCATACAAATTTTGAAAATCATATGGATGATGAAGCAAATGATAAATTTAACCCCTTTAGCAACTTTCCAAATCCATTTCAAGGTCTTTTGGATTCCTTAGGGTCTGTAGGAACATTTTTTGTAATTTCTTCTATTATATCGAGTTGTATTCTGTGCGTTGTATTGATGATTATGTTACTCAAACGTTAGGTATCATATTGGCAAAATCATGCAGACCGAGCCCAGTTACAATAGGGTTTGCTTGTAAAAAGAGTGCCCCCATACCAGCGCCTACTCCGGCTACGTCGCCTTCTCTTACATTGTCTTTTATAGCTTGAATTCTTTTACCGACGGGAGAATTTTCGAAATCAGTTTCTCCGTACGGAGCTTTTCTTTCTTTTGGTTTTATCTGCAACTTTGGATTTTTAGAATTACATAGACCCGCCGGCCATGAATCAAACCCAATTTTGCATGATCCATAGCACAGAGCGTCTCCTTTCGCATATTTACTTGTACCGGATGGACAAACTCCAACCTCTAATTTAGATTTTGGAGCTGTTGTGTCGACTGGTCTACGAATTCTGTTGCACGTAGTTACCCCATCGAAAGAATATCCAGTCGGACATGAAAACTCTGGGTTTATCCAGCATGCAGCCTCATTTTTGCACGGACTAGGTTTTAGCGTGCACCGGCTGTGTATTTCACCTCTGCCAAGATCACACCATTTATTGTAACACCGAGTCAATCCTGCATCTCTAAAATAACCAGATGGACACCCCCTTGTAGCTGGTATGGATGGCAATTTATTTTTAGACTCATTAGAAAGACATTCTATACCAAGTCTATAAAATCCTGGTGGACAGTCAGGATTGCACATGCCAGCTTTATTATCACTATATCCTTTGGGACATTCCAATTCTTCTGGTTTTCTACTGTACGATAAACTATTCTTTGTGCAGAAATAAGCACCATCGTCTTTGCATTTGCCATCTTTGCACCACTCCATGTCTGAGCAGCTTTTATACATCTTAGGGTCAAAAACTTGCAAAAGTCCTCGTACGAATGCTTTTCCGAAAATCATCTCTGCAAGTTCTTGTCCTTCCCTATATTTACATTGTTTACCCTGGCCATCGTGGTATAACCCGTTTTCCAAACAATATTTTTCAGTTATATATGGAAGTCTACGAACCTTATCGTATGTACACCCGAATCCAAGACCCTCTGACACCACTTTCATAACACTGGGTCTAATATACGATATTTTCTGAGTGTCGTCCCATTCTACATAATATTCCTTTTCGTCAGAAAGAGGCCATTTAAAGCTAGATTCAGCAGCTTCTTTGGTAAGATAAGATGATCTAACATATGTATTGTCGACCATCACAATTTTGCCATTATATTTCTTAGCCAGTTCATTATATGCGGCTTTGTTGATCACTGTAATTACACCTGTAGGATCTTTGTATACAGCATCTTTTATTTCGCTGTCGGTCGGATCTCTACCAAGAGTTCTATAAAGAGTAATTACTATTAATTGTATCATTTTCGTACCAGGATGATTTTCATTCTCCATAATTTTTGCACATTCTGCCGCATGTTCACTTTTCAATGTCTCAGAGTCCAGCTTTTCAAGAGGTCCATATGGTATAGGGTAAGTAAGTCCTATTCGCTTCGCTTCCGCTTCTAATTCTCTGTCATAATAGTCTCGCATACCAGCATACATACGTTCACTTACAAGTTCTTCGTATCCACCAACACCAAATTGATCCATCATACCAAATGTTGCTTGCATCACAAAAAGTCCTGCTTCGGCAGCAGCGCCAGCTGGTCCAGCTGCGAGTAAAGCAGCTCTAAAAGCGGCTCTTGTCGCAGCTTTGGAAGCCGCTGAAATTGCAGCTCTGGCTCCAGATTTAAGACCAGTTGATGCAGCTTTTCCGGCAGAGGGTGCACCTTTAACCAACAATCTACCGATATTTTTTACATTCTTCTTCAGTTCTTCTTTCGCAATAATAGTACTTAGCCGCTTATCGGCTTCAGCAAAACCCCCCACTAATACGTATTTTAAACAGAGTCTTACAACAAACAGTATAGTATCTGGGCTTGCTGCTATACCAATAAAGACATCTTTAACAATTTTAATTTTATCAAGGGGCAAGTCTTTTGACAACTGACCTGCTTTTTCTTCATTTGAATTCTGTGTTGCTTGTGTACCAGCCCATGCAGTATATTCGTCTCGTGTTTTATTTATAAAATTAGTAAGGTCTTCTGGTGTCATATTTTCAAATTCTTCTGGAGTATCTTCAAAATTACCCAAAGATCTTCTTCTATATTCTATCATATCTTCTTCATTTCGTCGTCTACGCAATACCAATAAGACAAATACGACCGAAACAATTACCGATAACATACTTAATATAAATATGAGTACCAACATATCTTAAATATACAAACTTTTTAATATAAAATGATTCTGGCTCGTATAACAAAAAAAGCGTGGATGCATGGTATGCGTATGTACATTGAGATTGAGATTGATGGTAAGACTCATACTGTAAAAGTTCCATTCAAATATGGGAGAGTCACATGTCGAGTACTCGGTCTGAATCCTGTGCAATCCCTTCTCGTAGGGGACATTGTACAGGTTTCACTCGAAACAAAAATCTGGCAAGGTAAAGATTACAAGGTTCTTGATACTATATGCTTACATCACAGGGATACCTCACAGACAGAGACACTGAAATAAAAAAGAAACTCACAGTGAGACCCATTGCACCAATGGAGGAGTTTAAACTAGCACCATTCAAAGTGTTCAAGGAGAATGAAAAGAAACTCGTTGTCCCTGTGCACTTTGGTATCGAACATATAGGACCAGCAACCGACAAAAGAGCAGATCCCGCAAAGGCTTCTATTAAATTTGTAGGAAAGATTAAAAAGAACCTCTTCCAAGACAAGGCGGTTGATGGGTTTTTTGATACAACCTCTGGCGGTGTACTCTGTCTTGATGTTGGATTTGGAAAGACTGTGTGTGCACTTGCAATAGCCTCCAGATTAGGTCTGAAGACTATGATTATAGTGCACAAAGAGTTTTTGGCAAATCAGTGGGCAGAAAGGATACACCAATTTTGTCCGGGTTCTACAATTGGAATAGTTCAACAGGATCGTCTCGAACTCGACTGTGACTTTGTAATTGCAATGATCCAGACTCTGAGTCAGAGACCTTTTCCTGCAAAGACTTTTGAATCGGTTGGTCTTCTCATAGTTGATGAGGCTCATCACATAGGTGCGAGGGTCTTTTCACAATCAATGTTCAAAATGTGTACCAAGTGGACTCTTGGTCTTACTGCAACCCCTGACAGAAAGGATGGGCTCGGACACATTCTCAATTGGTTCATGGGACCAACATATTTTGTAGCCAAGAGGGAATCCCAGTCAGGGGTTGAGGTAAGGGTCGTAGATGTTCGTCATGAAAATTTGCATGTTCCATTGAACAAGTTTGGAAAGGTGTCTCTCCCAGAACTTGTTACTGATCTCACAACGAATGAAGAACGGAATCAGAGTATACTAGGAATACTGACATCCCTTGAAAAGACTAGAAACATATTGGTGCTCTCGGATAGAAGATCTCATTGTGAATGGATTGCAAGTCAACTCGACGAGACGTCTTTGTACATGGGTGGAATGAAAAGAGAACAGCTTGAAGAGGCTGAAAAGGCTCGAATTATAGTGGCCACTTTTAGTCAGGCTCATGAGGGTCTTGATATACCAAAGCTTGATACTATACTCTTGACTACTCCTCATTCGGACGTGAGGCAGGCTATTGGCAGAATTTTGAGAGAGGCTCCCGGTAAAAAGCACAATCCCCTGATTATAGATTTTGTGGACCGAGCATCAGTCATGGTACCCATGTTTTACAAGAGACGTTCTATATACAAGACACAGGGGTTCTTAATTAACCAAATTTCAGAAGACCAGCAAGAGGAGTGCGCATTCAAGATATAACGTCTTGTACAGGTACAGGGTTTTCAATGAGGTCGTTCTCGTCTGGTTTCACGAGTCTATCCGCAAACATTTCCCTGGCCTTTTGTTTACAATCCTCCTCTGATGAACACTTTGTCAGGTTATCTCTGGACTTGAGATGGAACTGTGCCCACTCCCATTTGTCATCCTTGAAGTTTCCATACTGCTGATACTTCTTTAGATACTCTGTGAGGTTACAGCTGACGAAGTGCAATACTCGAATTCTCTCGAATGGCAGATTTCCCTCCGCCTTTTCACGTAGAGATCGCATGTAGTGAGGTCCATGTGATGCAACATGACCAACCCTTCCACAACCTTTACCGTTACCATATGCTACAAAGTTACGACCGTGACGTCTGAATTTAGTGCCCTCTGTGAAGCAATTTTCATAATCTGCAGAATCTGGTGCGAGCTCTATATTCTCAATTCTCCATGTGTCTACATCTGCTGATTCGTGATCCGTCATAACTCTTGAGAGATCCTGATCAGGGGTGTACAGGAGCTCGTCGCAGTCTATATGAAACATATAATCAACCTCTCCCTTTTTGAGTGCATCATTCACTGCAAGGTCTTGCTTGGCATTTGTTCTGAGGGGATTGTCCCAGTCTGGATTGTCTACAAACCCAGAAACTTTGAGGAAATCATCATTCACCTTTTGTATGTGTATCCTGGAGTCAGAGTACACTGGAACATCTTCGTCACTGTCCCAGTATATGTACAGTTTTGAAACTTTCGATCTCAGATGAAAGTCTATCCACGTGTCGAGGTGGTGAGGGTCTTTCATAAGCGACGCAATTCCAACTCTTATAGGGGGTCTGGTGAAATAAAGCAACACAAGCAATACAAGTAATAACGGTAGGAGATACCTCCACATTTACTTTAGGGCGTCAAAAATAGCCATCAAGAATATACCTGCTATAAATGCAAGCACAAGCATGTTGCATTCAGTGCATACATGTTTTGGAGGAGGTGCTCTCTGAACAATACGAGGGGGCTGAACTTCATCCATGAAAGGTGCAAATGCAATCATTTATATATTAACCTCTTTTTTCTTTGTTCTTCTCTTTTTTGCTGGCCCGCTCGTTGTAATATCTTTTGTGGTGCCCTCTGCAGATATGATTGAAACTATATCAGACATTGATCCGTCTACTGATTCTTCGACAATTGGAATCTGAGCATGTGTGTTTACGGGTGGAGGCGGCCCCATAAATCCTCCAAGAAGAGATCCCAGATCTATACCAGGACCCTTCATTTCCTGTCTGCCGCCAGATCCGCTTGCACCGCCAGCCTGTGTCTTGGAGATGGCCTCAACCATATTCTTCACAAGATCTGGATTCTGCTTTACAACCTGATTCATGCTCGGGAAAGCAGACTTGAACATTGAATTTGTCAGATGGAACATCATTGCAGACCCTCCAACCATCATAACAAGCTTGAGCTCTGGAGCCATCTGCACCTTTGTCTTGTACTTGTTATGCAGCTCCTCAAACACATCATCGTAGTCGTCAAGGTTCTCCATGATGGTCTCTGACCATCCCTCCAGTTGAACATCGAAAGGGTCAAATCGTTTGTTCATAAACTCTATTCCCGTGCAGCACGCGACAAGCATTCGACGGGCAAATTTTGTAGATTGATCGAGCTCAACAGAATACATCATACGCTTAAACTCTGTCCGAATCTCTTCAATCTCTGAATATCCTGATAGGCGTGCTACAGATGCTATACCCTTCTTTTTGAGGCGCTCAATCTTTGTCAGCAGGGCAGCCTTTTCATCCTCTATGGTTGCAAAACCTGCAGACGGAACAGCAGGTGGTGCATTATAGGCTCCGCCCTCATCATCCATAGGAAACTCGTCGTCCATGTCCCCGTCGTCAGGGCCCTCAGTGGGTTGGTATTGAGGAGGACCACGTGATTTAGTAGGATTTGCGAATACGTCTACATCAGATTCCTCCCTGATATTTGGCTGGGACGCCATCTTCTTGAATGTTGGTACCATTGGCTTCTTCCTAGGAGCCTGAGGAGTTCGACTTGGTGTAATCTCAATCTCATTCATGAGCGCCTTTTCAAAGTCATCGAGTTCGACTGTAGTTCCGTAGCCCCTGTCAAGCGTAATCTCAGCAGACATTCCTACTAGCCTTTAAGTTTAAAAAGGGCTACTCTTTAACGCAAAAAAATGTAACGTCCTATTAAATGGCTAACAAGACGATCACTGCAATTGTTATTTTTGGAATTCTGTTTGCTGTCCTGTACTTTGTATCTATGAAGGCCCCATCAGGCTATGCTGAGCTCGAGACTTCTTCCCCAGATGAGGTGCAGTCAATCTTCAGCCTGCCCGTGTCTCTCGAATGTACGGCTGGACCAGGACAGAAGGCGGCTTACTACTCAACTGAGCATGTTGGCGGTATCTGTGGGGACCAGGAGCAGGTCAAGGCTCAGATGAGAAGCTATCAGATTACAGGTGGTATCGGTGGAAGTCTGCTTGAAAAATAAGTGCACCCTGTAGAGATGGATACAAGATACATATATGTCACCTCAGACAATAGAGATGTCAATGTATATCCATATTCAAACACATATGTCATGGACCTCATTGAGCCAATCAAGGATATTACCGAAGTTGCTCTGATGTCTGCAAGGGTACCAAACACACTGTACAATATGACACATTCACCTGGTACAAATGTACTCTCTGTAGTTACTACAAATGGAACTTCAAATGTGACTGTACCGCCTGGCTACTACACCGCATCAGACCTTGTAACTGTTATAACTGCAGTCACCCCTGCATCAGACACATGGACTACCGAGTTTATACAGTACGAAGGAAAGTTTCTATTCAGTAGCCCAAATCTTGTGAGTGTAAACGTTCTCACGACACAGGCACAGAGTCTCATCGGAATCGACAGTTTGATAGCTGCGACGTCCATGTCAGCAGACCCAGTGTATAAAAACTGGACATCGTATCCAATGGGCACAAAGTTTGTAAAGAGCCCACAAGTTTCTGACCCGATACCACAGAGCTACATCTTCCTCGATATAGACGAACTCAAATCACCGTACATACACGACACCAGATCCAATCCGTACTCTGCTGTTCTCATGAACCACTGCTTCGGTGTAGTTCCTTTAGATACTGCATTCGGAACTTTCAAATCCTTCAAAGAAAGCGATTTCAAACTTCCCATCAAGTTTAAGCACCCCGTACCTTCCCTGAGCCGGCTCACTATTCGGTGGCTCGACAGGGACGGAAATACAGTCAACTTTAATGGACTCGATGATAACTCTTTCATGATTCGGGTATGCAATCAGGCGCACAATGCAGAAAAGCTAAAATATTGCTCGTGAGTAGGAGATGGTCTACCTGCACATAGACTCTCGAAACAGGGACGAGACAAAGTATCCCTTTTCAAACACATTTGTCGTGACCCTTGCAGACCCAATAAAAATGATCACATCCGCCGAGATAATCGCAGCAAAGATCCCACTCGGTCCCGCTTCTGAGAATTACCTCTTTGTAGAAATACCAGAGCTTCGGTCTGATCAGGTGAAGGATGCACCAGAGCTCACTGCAACAACTACAGTTGACAATGTTCTGACTGATACCCCGAGTGGCAGAACAATGGGGCATTCACTAGGGATTATACCAAATAACGGAATATTCTACAACCCCAACTCGAGTACTTCTATAAAGGTTACATACGAAAATCCAATCGAGAAGCTATCTCGTATCACTGTAAAGATTGTAGACTTTACAGGGACACCAGTTTCACTCGGTACATCAAATGTAACCATGATTCTGAATTTGACCTTGTCTGATCATCACATGGTTTACGAAAGAGAACCATTACCAGAACCAGTCATGCGTCCAGTCGTATCGAAACCAGCAGTTCAGTTTCCAAACAAACTAATCATCATAGGTCTCGGCATTCTCGCACTCTTGTTTATAATTTTTGTTCCTAAATCTAAAAGCCGGATGCGCCAGCAGTGACAGCATATACAGTCTGAGGCTTCTGTACACCATTTGCAATCCGGCTGAAGATCATGTACACGAGCACTGCAAGCAGAGTTGTGAGCAGTGCAGAGAGTGCATAGTATCCACCTGATGTCTTGGGCAGGTCGACGAAGTTTGTGACAACCCATCTGACAACATCCAACCATGCAATTGCTGATGCAAATGCAAAACCAGCAACGATTGCATTCATAGAAGTAGACCTGACCTCCTGAACAACCTGAGATCCAATAGTAGCCATTTACTTTGGGGAGGGAAAATTTTCCTCTGGCCAAAAATCATCCTCCTCGTCCAAAATCTTTGAATATTTCACCCTCTTCTTGTCCACCTCGTCCTCGTCAGAATCTGTATCACCCGTCTGAAACGGAAACAGCTTTCGAGGCTTGTGCATCTATAGCATTTTTCATATAAATTCCAATGGGGCTATCTGGCGCCCAAGAATCCCATGTATCATACATCTCATTTATGATACACAGGGTCTCATCGTCTCCGGTATATCTCACAAACTCCTCTTCTTCGGACTCTTCTTCAGACTCTTCTTCGTCATCAGATTCGTAAATTTCAGGGAAAAGAGATTCCTTCTGAACCCCTAGAACTTTCCTCGTACTAAACTTCATACCGTATTCAACATCTTTTGCAGTCACACACGTCCTTCCAGTAGCCTTGCAGTACTTTGCAGCTGTGACCATAGCCATCTCAAAGACGGGTGCAATAAGCTTACTGCAAGTTGTTAAATAAGACTCTTGCAGATCCATCTTGAATCCTCAGTATATTATAAGTAACTGCGTAAATTCTAAATGGTGCCTGAGCCCCAGTCACTTTGAACTGTTGGTGCAGAATCAGACCAATGTTTACAGATCCCGCAGGATTACCCTGCTCAGGTTCTATTGAAAACGTATAGACACCATAGTCTCCTGTCGGAACCCTGGTGTGAAAATCGAGAGGTATCAGGTTGTGATAAAACAACCAAGAACTCTGAGGAACCTGCTCAATATTGTTGAACAATATGGACATTGTATCAAACTTTGTAAAGTAGAGCTCCTTGCACGGATTTAGAAAATTTGTGCGGATTATTGAATCAGGAGTAGCCTCTTCATGCAGCCTCACTTGCGTTATTAGCATGTCATATGGCTTGGAGAACCATTTTGATTCAGTCTCTGACAGGTATACATAATTGCACAGGAGAGACGCCCCAGAGAACTGCTCTTGACCATCCTGCTTCGCAGTGACCCTGATCCATACGGGCTGACCTTTGAAAGCGACCAGAGGTAAACCATGCTTTGAAAAACTGAACGGGATTACAAATACGCCTGAATCAAGGAACCCCTGCTTGCAACCAGGAACAGTCAACTGCAGCTCAATCTCCCTAGCCTCCATATAGACCCTCTCCACAATCTGCCTCTCGTAGAAAATTTCGATACGATCAATAACATTCTTTAAATCACTGGGTGGAACTTTAAAGTCGAGGTATACATCTGTCAACAGATCACCTTGGTGAGGTATATTTATCCACAACTGAGATCCGTATATGAGAGGCTGATCAAACTGAACACGATGTAATTTTCGAGCGAAAGGAGTAACTCCCGCATAGTTGCGTATAAAGCACGACGAAGAAATATCAATCGGGCCAGAAAAATCGTTTGTACCCAATGCAACAAGACTCTGCATTTACTACTGGGTAGAATAATCGTAGAGCATACCAGCGAGACCATCCCTGAAGCGTATTACATTGTAAGAGTCTGCCCAAACACTAAATGTTCTGTCTACATCACTTGGAGTGACCCTCACTGATACAACCTGATCTACAATTCTGCTCATATTCACAAACCCTGAAGGTTTCATGGAATCTGGAAACTTTGCAAACGAATACAT
>B570J29032_109959549_pt1 | contig 32260 bp, 18 predicted proteins | sample LakMenEpi16Nov12_FD_29032 | JGI IMG/M metagenome (IMG submission 29032) | reverse complement strand
TCGCAATCTGTTCCACCACCACCGCCACCACCGCCACCACCGCCGCCACATTGAATTGTGCAATCAGCACAGTCAACATCGTCAGATGTGTTAACACAGCAATTATCCAATTCTAATGAACAAGGTCTTGTGTTTCCATCGTCGTCAAAACAAGTTCGTTCACAACAACATGCAATTTCTACACCGGGACCGAGAAATGATGGTATTGTCAATTCACCTTCTTCAACTATTACATTCTCTACACCAGAATTTGGATTTGGATTTGTAAGGTTGCTTGGTGGTACTGAATTAAAATTAACATTATTACATTGTGGTATGTTTGGATCTGGCATAGATCCATATTGATTAATTTTATCCTTGACTATATCACAAACAGATGTTGGTGTTGATGAAAATTTTCTACTTAAATATGACAAATATCTACTATTTGTTATTTTTGTTGTGCAATAATCAAAATGTGTAACTGAAGAAGGAGTTGATGGTATAAATATATTACTTTTTTCACATAACAATTTTGCTTGTGCTTCTGTTATTTTTCCTACTTGAAAATCTTCATAATATGAACAACATTTACAACAATGGTATTCCATAGCTCTATAAGAATCATATTCGTTGTCTTCTAATGGAAGTTCAGAATTAAATGGTGGAAACGGATTATCGTTTGATGCAGTACTTAATGAAAAAGAACTAACAGTGAATGGTGAAGAAAAAGGGTCAAAAATGAAAGCCAAGGATGTTGCTTCACTGGCTTTCAATACTCCAGTTGATTCGTATGTATATGGTGCAAACCATGAACGCTTATTAATATTTGTAGTTCCTGCTGCATCATTTATATTTTCAGTGAAACAGTTACCACTTTCATTACACAATGTTCTATGACCAACTAAATCTATTTCAAATGAATGATATGCTTCTGGTTGTATTTCAAATTCTGCTATAACTTCTTTATTAATTATTGGTAAAACAGAAGTATCTGTTATCTGACCAGATGAATCAACACCTGTTGATGGTGTATATTTTCTCTTATCGCCACAATTTTCACAACCAACTACAGATGGATCTATTAATTTTTCAAAAACATATTCTTTAACATCACCAAAATGTATTGATCCAGAACTTGAAGACAAGTTTATTGCTGCTGTTGTGTTTGTACCCAACCCAGGGACTTGACTTTGATCTAATAAAATTAATTGTGTTGCATCTTTATCAATTCCTAAAACAGAATTTGTAGGATCTACAACATTTGTATCAAAATCAATTCTGATTTTTGAAGTTGTATTATCTATATTGAACGAGTAATCTGTTTGGGATTGAAATTTATTATTTGACATATTAGACTTCGTACTTCAATAGTTTGATATCTAAACTTCCTGGTGTATTACTATGTGTGAGTGTAACAGTTGTTTCACTACCACCTGCTGTAGCGGAAATTGAAAAATTCACTGATAATGATGTCGATGTACTGGATGATGCATATTGAACTATATTTGTTGTGGTTCCTTTAACTTGAATCAATAATTCTGTTGTATAGAAATCACCTGATGCATTTTCTACATGTATGAAATATTTATAGGATTTCTTTGAATTATTTGGAATAAGGAATTGATCAACGGTAGTTGCACTTGTTGCTCTTGGTATGAATGTATGTGTTAAATATGCAGTATTCTTAGAATTTGCATATGCAGTAGTACCAGTATCAACATCCAATACTTCTAAACCTAAACGACAACTTCTATCTTTTTGTATTGTTTTACCAGTATTTGTTGATAAATTATAGTTAGTAAAGATTAAACCATTATTTGTTGTATCATTTCTTAGATAGACACCATTACCAAGAGTATCTGAATTTGAATCTGGACCAGTCCCGATTAAGAAATTGGGCATACAAATTCTTGGAGAACTTGCAGCAGATAGATTTGCCCAAGCAGAACTACCAAAGAATCTTGTCTTTATAGTAGAACTTGGAGGTGCTGTTACTCCAGATGCAACCGTAAATCCAGAACCACCAAGACCTAATTGTGTGATAAAATCACCACCAGACCATGTTGAAACAAGAACAGTGTCTCTTCCTAGATGTAGTGAAGAACTACCAGTTGGCATACTAATACCAATATTTGCATTTCCGTTTGTATACACTCCACCGTTACTTGCAATTATTGGGAAAGTTGTTGCTGCTGCAGTGCTTGCAGTAATCGTAGTACCAGAGAATGACAAATTACTTATATTTGTAAATGATAGAGTACTGATGAAATTGCTTGTAGCAACTAAAGTTCCACCACCTGTAAGTCCTACTACATGTGTAATTGCAGTTGATCCTGCTCCAAAAGAATTTACATAAGTTAAGTTACCAGTTGCAGCGTCTATTACTGGTAATTGTGAACCGGATGAAGCATTTACTGGCACAAATTTACTGACTATTGCATCTTTATTTACAGTTGCTGTACCAAAACCATATAAGAATCCTGCCCCACCATTGATAGTAGAAGTTAATCCAGACCATCTTATTGATGAAGAAATTAATGCTGTAAAATTGTCAAGTGAGGAAATAGTATATTCTAAATCACCATCCGAAAACAATAATTTTTCTTTTGAGGATGCAGAACTGTTTGTCCTAGTGCCATCCCAATCACCAACGAGAGATATACTTCCAGTCCCACCAGTACCACCAGTATTTGTAATAATAATTTGATGATCTGTACTTTCTGTTACAGTAATACCACTTCCACCTTTTAGTTTAATAATATTAGTTTCACTTGGTGTTACTGTTCCGGCATCAGTTTCTATACTTGTAAAATAATTTGCACCAATCATTGTTGCCAATTCAGATGCAGATACAGATTTTAGATCACCATTACCAACTCTTCCTAGAACACTATTAGTACCTATTGACAGATCCTGTGGTGTATTATCAGAATTTGTTGAACCTGTGCCAACCTTTACTGTATTATCTGCCATTGTAGCAAGATAATTATTTGTTATTCCATTCGTTGCTATCTTAAAGTAAATTGTATCTGAATTTGTATCAGAATCCAAAAGTATTGGTGAAGAGGTAGTATCAAATCTTAAAGTTCCATGACTTTGTGTTTCAATTCTGGTTACGGAAAGAGCAGTTGAAGTTGTTGAAATTAGAGAATTTGCTGTTCTTCCTTCTTCTACTTGAGCACCCCAAACTACAACACTACCACCATTTATTGTACCAAATGGTTGAGAAATATTAATATTTGGTGGTATTTCTGTTGTACTTGCACTGACAGTAGTGGATGGTTGTGCTTTAACTGTAAAAGTAAATCTTTGTGGAGTTGTTGTTGCTGTAAAATCCGGTGAATATGTTGGTGCTGCAGTGTTGACAAATCCTGCTTTTTTTCCGTGATAGTAACCAATTTTAAATGATTGAGTACCAGATAAAGTAGCAACATATACAGAAATTGTAAGATATTTACCTTCAGTTTCTGTTGCGTTCCAATTTGTGCTTGTACCGGGTTTACAAAAATTTGCAAAAATACCATTATTTAAATTTGAAGTTAATGATGAATTATTTACGAAAGTTACTTTTGTTCCTGTGGTTGAAGTTATTATACCATCAGTAAATGTAATCGAACTTTCTGTTTCTTTTCCTGCAATATTTGTTGTAGCAGCACCAATTGAAGAATCTGCTGCTTGTCCATCTCTATATCTAAGCCAAGTTATTGAAGTCATTACATTACTATTCAAGAAATAGTTGCTATATGTGACTGTTGATGTACCATTTGATTCTATTGTTTCACCAGTATCAGCAATATAAACTTTACTAAATGCTGAACCATATTTATTTGTTATCTTGATTGATGGAATACCAGAAATAATATCTGCTACAGTATTATTTACTGCAAGTTCAATGCCATCTCCCTCTTGAAGACCAATCAGAGCACCATTTATAGAATTTGTAGTTGTAAATCTAAACGCTGGTATTTCATAATCTTGTGTTGTTCCTATAGTTGTAGCGTTTCTTGGTATTCGTACTATACCAAAATTTCTTGTAGGTGTTATACCAAAGTTATTTTGTTTTGCTGTCGGATAACCAGTATCAAAACCTGTTTTAGCAAATTTGTCTTGTAATAATGTTGTTGGTGTATCCCACGAAATTACACCAGAAGAATTTGCACTTAAAATTGAATTATTAGTTGTAACTTGTAAAGTTGGTGTTCCGCTAGAATTACCAATCAAAACAGAATTTGGATTAAATGTTGCAAGCTTTGTTATTGTTATGCTACCGTTTGAAACACTTGCTACAGATTGACCTGTTGCCTCTATTAATAAACCACCACCGACTCCAAGATATTCTCTAATTCCTATACCGGTTCCTGCATAAATTTGAAGATTGTCATCATAAGTTGCAGTTTTACTACCAGGAATGTCATTTGTACTACTATCACCAATCCAAGAAACTGTTCTAAAATACTTACCTTTAATTGTGATCTTGTCGCCGTTTGTATCTACTTTATTATCTGCAACTACCTCTATACCACCACCATTACCTGTTAATAGAAGAGTTTCACTTGGATAAAACGCTGAAACACTTCCTCCGCTATCTGTAGAAATAGTTGAATATGTTGGTTGATTACCAAGTGTAGAGGCACTTATCACTATTTTATTTGATCCAGGAACTGTTTGTAATGTAATACCTGAACCTGCATCTATTGTAAATACATCATTTGGTGCGTCTGCTGTCACTTCAGCACCACTTACTAAAGTACCACCGCTTGAAGCAACTGCATTGAATCTTCCAAAAGAAAGTCCTTGAGCACTAACTGGGAAGAATATACCACCAGTTGTACTTGTTGCAACAAATACTGGCTTTACTATGCCACTTGCTGGTTTTGTTAGAGTATAATTTGGTGAACCACTTGTTAAATAATAAACTGCACCAACATCAAGATTTGAATAAGATCCTGGGATATTACTTAGTACGAACTCACCATGAGTTACTACCCAAATTTTACCACCACTTATTCTTTCAACAATACCAATAGAATATGCTTCTGATTCTTCTGATGAAGAAGTTAATGAACATTTAACTACTGTTGCTTGATTGTTTGTATCGTTGTATATTTTTACAACATTACCAACTTCCAATCCTGCAGAATAATTAGAAGTTATATAACGGTTTGTCCACTTAGAATCTAGAATACCATTTGAGTTACTAATTGGAATTATACTTGTTGAGTAATCTGTAACTGTCTTGAAATTGGTTGTTGAACCTAAAACATTACCAATTTGGATTTTATCTGTTACAACGAATGTACTTGTAACTGGATTTGTAGTTTCTACTGTTGCATAGAATACTCTAGTTTCGGTATCAGTATTTGTATAATCTTTGTATATAAAATTAAGAGCTCTATCAACATTTCTTGCTTCAATTATCCAAGATTTATCATCATTATTTGTGCTATCAACACCCATGAACATTTCAAGTGCAACATCATATTGTGTTGATCCACTTGTTGTATACTTGAATTCTGCTCTTCTTCCTGTACCATTTGTCAAGAAAGCATAGCCATCTTGTAAACCTATATTTCTATTTGAGAACCAAGCAGACTTGGTTGTATTATATGTGAATTTTACTTTTGAACTTGATGTTGTATCAAGAATCAAACCAGAATCATTATCTGTTGTGGCATCATCATATTGTAATCTAAGAGCATTGTCTTTAACATTTAGTGCATTTACAGTTATAGTTCCAGTAAATTCATGATTACCGGATAGGGTTGGTGGTAGAATATTGGAAGCGAGAACCTTAAAAAGATCATTACTTGGTTCTGTTCCTGGCTTTTCTATTACAAAATAATCTAAATTTGAAACAGAGGATTCTGATGTAAGATTTTCAATATCTAATGTTAGAGCACCAATAGCATCATTGGGATATGCTTTAAGACCTTTACCAGTTTCAACATCGAGTATTACATTTCCACCGGAACGAGTCTCATTAAGACCTTTTCTTGGAGTAATATCGTAAATATTTAATGGATTGATAGCATCAATTATTTGGTTAGTTGTTGTAAACCAAGTATAAAAATTATCACTTAATGCTAATTTTGTTATGTCTTGTACTAGATCGCTTCCGTCTGTATTACTCATTTCTTAATTTCCCGTATTAGATTGTTTAACAAATCTTTCAATTCGGTTATATCCTGCTTTAGTGATCCTACTGTTTCTTCTAAACCGCTTAATCTTTCTCTTTCTTTTCTTCTATTTTTAGCCGTAATAACTTCATTGACATTAGTATTCAAAAGTGCTCTTGAATATTTATCACGGCATAAATTGGGTTGTCCTTCAACTCTTATTTTTTGGTTCATGTTGTAGAAATAATCCTCAATTCCTTAGCAATTGGAACTATTGACTCATCTGTGCTATATAGGACAATTTTTATATTAAATTTAGAGAATTCTTCACCAACTTGGTCAGCATTTATTGTATATTTTACTTCTCTAAAGTCATTTTCATCTGCAGAAACAAAGTTTTCAAATTCTGGTGTCATTGATTCATAATATTCTTCTATAAACGCAGAATCAGTTCCTTGCTTTTGTCTCTTTATGTAAACATCCACTGCTGTTCCCTGTGGTTTGCATAATTTCATGAACACTGAACAATTAGTAGATTCTAAACCAGGCTCCAATGTTATTGTCTTAGTAATATAACGAGCCTTAGCAGTAGTTGCTATTGGTAATAATTCTTCACTTGTTCTAGATTGTGTCGTTATCATATTTCTAACACAGATCATACTGATCTTGTCTGTATCGATTACAGGTGTTATGATACCATCGGATGATAAATCTAGAGACAATCTTACAGAACTGCTATTATATAGAATCTTCTTATTTACACCAAAATCAATATTTGTATTTGGTTTGATTGAAGCAGATACTCTAGTTGCTGCATTTTCATTTAATGTTTCTAATGTTATTCCATCTATGGTATTGTTTAAATCGACATAAGATATGTTAACATTTGCTACAGAGTAATTGTCCTTTGACTTTCTCGTGTTTGGTTCACTTAGAACTAAAAGACCATCTGTTTCAAAGTCACATCTATTAATGACAAACATTAAATCTGTTCCTTGGATTTCTGTCCAAATAGTGTTATTATTTGTCTTATACATCTTACCGGAATATGGTTGTTCTGAGATTGGTATTCCAGTGTTAATTTGAACTTCACCAATTTCTGCTGAATATACAGAGTATTCAGAACTATTACTATTCAATACCAATGCATGTTCTCCTGGCAACAAATGTATTGGAGCATCAAATGTAAATTTAGTTCCATTAGATGCAACTGAACCATCTTTTGATCCTGGGGTTGGTGTTACACCATCTTGTATAATCGAACTTGTTGATGGGACTATAGTTTTTGATGCATATGGATATGCATATGAGCCTTCACCTATTAGTGGATAACCAGATACAACTGGTCTTACTTCTAAGGTTACTGGTATATTTTGAGTGTCAATTGAACGGAAGAACAACTCAACACTCTTAATATAAACACCTTGTGGATAGTTATTACCATCTACGAAGAATGTTTGTGCTAATAGTGTTTTTGGTTTGTTAAGAGTATCGACAATTGCTGGTCTTGTATTTACAAAATAATCGTTTGTATTTGTATTTGCACCTGCTGCAACATATTTCGATTCTGCTATTGTTTGTGCTGCCTCTCTGTTACCAGATTGATTATCCATTACAGTTAGTAACTTCTCACCAACTTTAAATTTACCAGATGGTAAGTTGAATGTGAATGAAATTGAACCACTGGAATCTGTCTTATTATTAGAACCATTTACAAAATCATTACTACCAATCTTACAATATGAATCGATTCTTATTCCATCAAAATATGGATATACTAATGTTTTTGGTTTCAATCCAGTAATACTTACTGAGATTGTTTTTTCTCTCATGAAAGGAATAATATCCTTGTCAACTACCTTTTCACCAACATTTACTTTGGTTGGTTTTGGTGTTTCTGAAACTGGTAGAGGAGCGGGGAAAATTAATTTTTCACCATTAATATTCTTATATCCTGCACCGAATCGATAACCACCACTTCCTCTTGTTGAACCAAATTTTCTTCTTGGAATTCCTTGCCAGAATGTTCTCCAAGAGTCATAATTTGTACCAAATGCTCCGGTATTATTATTCTTTACGCTTGGTTTTACATTTATAAATGAATCATTTTCACCTTCTTGATTTGAGAGAACTTGTGGAGTCTTTGTATCATCAAACCAAGAATCACTAGATGGTGAGAGATTCATTCTACCTGTCCATACAGTATCAGCAAATGCATTTATTGTAGTTAATGTGCTTGATAATGGCTGAATAATTAGTGGTGTCTCTGTGTAATCAAGAGTTACTAATCCTGTAGTATTATTGATATTGATATTTGTGCTAGTTGCTGTATTTACATCAAAACCAATAACAGTTGTTTTGAATGGTGGTCTTAACAAGTTGTTTCCAACATCTATAGAACAGTTATAATCAGAACTTAATGTATCACCTGTTCCATGACCAGAGAATCCATCAACAAGAATTGAAGTTTTGATTAATTCTTCACCAGTTGTTGAATCTGGAATACTTTGCTCTTTAGCGGTCTTTTCCAAAAGATTCATTCTGGTTGTGTGCTCTAATTCACTAATTCTTCTTTCAAGATCTCTAATGTCACTCATTGTATATCTTTGATGATTATATGGAGTGATCTTCAAATCACCAATATTTGAAAGATATGCAGGTGACTCTATAGTATAGAGAGTCATTGAATTTGGTTCATCTGGTGGTATAACCGGGGTTAGTGATGAAGGACTTGAAATTACTTTAAATTTTCTATCTCTAGTTAGAACCAATTTATAGTTCTTAGCCTGATAGTATGAATAATCAACAGTAAATGATTCTGTTATAACAGGTATACCATAGATACCATCCAATGTGCCAGATGAGTTTCTATATGGTCTAAAATCAATCACTGTATCAAGTTTATATTTTTCATTAGTAGAGGGACTTATATATTCCGGAATATCATTGTGTGATTCATAAGAGTTAACAACAATTGGTCCATTACCTTGATGTTCGAAATATGTGTATGTTATCAATACCTGTTCATTTGACAGAATAAATACACCATTATTTTCTGGTTTCAATTTGAATGTTGCATAATCATAGATATTATCTGTTTGACCATTATTTAGTGTAAAATATGTTAAATCATAAATTGCACCAGTTGTTGTTGTCATATAATCAACAGAAATTATATCTGATTGTGGTATTGTTAGAACACCACTTGAATTGAATGTTAGTACCTTTGTTGCTCTCTTCTTTACTTTGCTTCTAATACCAACACCTGTTTGTGTTGAACCACCAACAGACATGGTTGCGATTAATTTATAATCACCATCTGGCAAAATTCTATTACCACCAGATTGCTTCATATAAAGTGTTAAGGTTGAAGAAGCTCCTTCACTTGTATTGTTTGTAATAATCTTATCAAAATATCTTGTATCTGATAGGTTATAAACTTTACCATTATCGGTATTTAAGAAGATATAGTGCTCTAGAAGATCTGCCATATCAACTTTACCAGTTTCTTCACCTGTTCCAGAAGCACCACCTATAAATCTTATATTTGCTGGTAAACCTGGCTCTATTAGTTTTGTTGTACTTGTAGTGTTTATTGTTACATTAATGTCTCTTTGAATTCTATATTTAAAATCACTAACATTTTGAACAATGTCACCAACTGGTAAATCAAACAATAGTGTGTTTTGTTGTGGTGAATATATTGTTGAAACACCATTTGCAGTTTCTATAGCAAATAAATCATTTTCATTTGTATCTGCAATGTGTGTTGTAGAATTTAATGGATATTTTGATGTTGTAGAACCAATATTCAACATTGCAATGTCGAATAAGTGTACACTATATCTTTCCTCTGAAATTCTATGTAATTGTCTTAATTTTGCATTTCCTGTTACAGTTGTGGATACCAAACCACCTGTTGGAACCTTTGTACTATCAACAGCATATGTTACTGATGGAGATCTTCCTTTAATTGATAATGGACTAGATGATGGTGCTCCGATATTGAACGAGAATGGCAATGAAACACCATTTAGTGTGTTTGGTGTTAAGACAAATGTTGTTGTGCTTTCATCTTCGGTTGCTGCAGGATTATCAACATCACCAGCCTTAAAGAATACAACCTTTCCTTCACTAGTGATACCGCTATTTCTTTGTGTTATAATATCACCAATTCTGGCTTCCTTGCCTTTCTTAAAGTTTTGTTCTGCTGAAATTATAATTTGTTTAGCAGAACCAAATGCATTATCTTCATCGAAATCTTTTCCACTAACATATGAATCAGAAACATGAACAAATACACCAGATGCTTTTTCTATTTCTTCGAATGATGATACTGTGTTTTCATTGTGTTTTGCCAAATCCCAACCTCTACCACCATAATGAATACCTGTTCCTATTTCAAAAACCCAACCAGATTCTTTATTAAATTTATTTTTCTCTTGTAGAATAATTAGTGTTCTTGTATTTGCATCCCATGATACAACAGTTCCTTTTGCTACACACTTCGATGAAACAAAATTTGTTGGTGGTGTTAAACTATCAATTGGTAAACTGTTTACATCAAATTGGAATACTCTGTTACCAGCAGTATATTCACCATAAATTGCAGATTCGGTAAATTTAATTGTTGTAAATTCACCACAAGTTGAGTTGTCTAAAACTACTACTCCCTTGATAGCATAGCAAGCACATGGTGCATATAACAAGCCAACATTAGAATAGAGTGCTGGATTTGGATTTACATTTGTAACAAAATCATCACTACCTTTCATTTCAACATAAATTTTATAATTACCAGCATCTGGACTTTCACTAACTGCTAAAACTATACCTGTTGCTTCTCTTGTGCTTCCACCAACCGTATCATAAACTTGAGTTATGAGATCACCAATACGATATTTACCAAAACCATCAGTTGCAGTTGGTGGATTTGTTTGTGAACAATCCTCAACTCCTGTTGCCTTTGTTAGTGTTATTTGAACAATATTATTTTGTATTTGAACAGTTTCAATACTACTTCCATAGGAAATATCACTACCAACTTCTGGATTAAATACTACACCAGATTCTTCTCCTACACCATCTGTAATATTTGATCCTGGTAATGAGAATCCTCTTGTTGCACCTGAACCGAATACTATATTTCCTGTTCCTTGTTTGATATATAATGCACTTCCACTAGTTACGCCTGAAGAACCAGCAGGAACCCATCTTCTAGTTTCTGCTTTCTTTACAGTAATATAATTTAAAATTTCTGCAGATGTTGGTTCATCTGGAATTGCATTTTTTATATTCTTATAGTCAACTTGATAGACATAATTTTTTGTAGTATCTCTATATTCATCAGTGCCAAATTGATCATCAAGATCAGCATTACCATCTTGACCATATGCTGTTCTAAAATTACCGTGATATGGCTCAGTGAATACCAATCTGCTTATATTATTTTCAGTTGCAAATGATGATTTGTTTATATTGTAGTAAATACTATTTGTTGCAGATACTTTTTGTCCTATAGTTTTCTTTCTAGTATCTGTTGTTTCTTCTGGTCTAATAAGACCATATGTAGTTGAACCTGTTGGCAATTCCTTTAATAATGCAAGACCACCTGCTTCGGAATTTGGTTCCAAGAACAATATACTTGAGTAATTTGTATGTTCTGAAGCAAACAAAGGTGACCAATATTTTACAGGTAATGATGCTTCTTGTTCTTCTACCTTTGGTAAATTGATTTCAACAAATTGACCCTTCAACTTTACTGGTGGGAATTCATTTATGTTCAATGAAGAAGAATAATCATTAAATTTATACAAACCATCTGCACCAAGAGTTGTTGTTGCGACGAAATAATTTCCAACATTTGCGTTTACTTCATAATTATTTAAAAATACAGTATCTCTTGGTTTATCTATTGATATATTTGTATTGTTAATATTTTCAAACTCATAACCATAAACATATGCTTTGCCTGGTTGTACTGATAAAACAAACTTATCTTCTGATCCTTTTGGTGTATCTGTTAATGTATATGTTCCTGTTTCATCTTGATCAATTGTTACTATTGGAGTATCTTGTACATTGACTACTGCATAGAAAACGCCACCTTCAGGAACTGCATTACCTTTTCTAAAAAGATAAAACTTTGTGTTCAATCCTATCGTCAATACATCATTTATGTCTGTTTCTTGATATTTTGCTGTAATTGTTGCGTATGGACTATCTGAACTTGCGCTAACATTTACAATATCCAAAAGAGATGTTTTTGCAGTAGTTTCATCATAAACCTTTAATATATCATTTGGAAATGGTGGTAAATTGCCAGTTTCTGAGGAATAACTAAATGTATCTTGAACTGATGATGATATTGGTTTTGTGATATCACCAAGATATCGTGAAACTACAAACTTAAATTTATCAGAACGAATATGATTTTTGAGTTCTAGACCAAATGGTTTAACTGTATAAGAACCAGATTCATCATAAGTTCTTCTAGCAAATATTTCAAGCAAATCGGAATATGTTGGAGTTCTTCTTACGAAATCCAATTTACCATTTACTGTTCTTGCAAGTTCAATAAAATCTTCTGTTGAATATTCTTCTGGTTTTGTTTCTTTATCATCAAAAACATATGATGTCAAATTCAACTCTATAACATATCTATCTGCTCCGGGTGCATTAAAATTATATGAACCATTTGCAGGATCTTTTAATGTTTCGTCTTCGGTTGCGTCTACAGTTATTCTATTTAATGAGAATCCAACTCTGTTTGTTGGTGTTGAAAAATCTCTAAATCCAGATGTTGAATCTAATTTATAAAGTGAAGTTGTTTGTTTTGTATTGTTTACGAAGAAACCATCAACATAAAATATACCTTCTTCAACAGAAACAAGACTTGCTGAACCAGAAACAGGAATTGAAGTATCAACTGTTGTTGATTTTACTGTTATGGATTGGACAGTAGAACCTATGAACAATCTTTGTGCATTGTTCAATTCATTTCCAGTTAGATACTGTAAGAATAAAATTGTATATTCGTCTGTTCCTATAACTTCTGGTAGAGTATAAACAATTTTTGCTTTACTTGCTGTTGTGGATCCAAGAACATCTGTGCTGCTGGTGTCTGATATGACCTTACCTCTTAGATCCTCATGATTTATATCAGTTTGTTTTACTCTGAGGAACTTACACTCAGTAAGTGTAGAAACACCACCATATACAAGACTACCATTTTTAAATACATGGCTACCAAGTTTTGATACTTGATTTTGTAATAGTGTTTGTAATTGAGTTAGTTCTCTTGCTTGAACAGAATAGCCCGGTTTAAAAAGAATTCTTAAAAAATTCTTTGTATCGGCAAAATCGTCGTAATAAGGCGAACCGGAAAGTATATCTGTGTGTTTATATGCCATTTAATTACCTCAGAGTCCTATTATTATTTTAAATTCTTCCATTTGATCATCACCACGAACAACTGGTCTTATATTTTCTATGTATAACATTTTACCAGAATACCTAGAAACTTCTGGTAACTTGATATCGTAAATTCCAACATTAAAATCTTTATAAGTTGATGTATATGAACCACCTACCAATTTCAATATTCTTTGTCCTGATGTTGGGGTTGGATCAAAAGCACCATCAACTCCAGTCAGTAACAAAGTACCAGTGGTTTTATCATCTGAAAGTTTCCATGAAACTACAATACCAGTAGCACCAGATGTCTCTTGTTTTATAATATCATCTTCTGAAAAATCTGTTTCTGAAAAAGTATCTGTTATTGGATTGTTTACAGATCTTAATGTTAAAGCAGTTGTGGTTCTATAACTGGTTTTACCCTCTGTTAATCCTGCTTTTGAAATATTCTTAATAATACCAACTTTATTCTCATTAAATCCTGAAATACCAGATGTCATATTCACAGCAGAGAATGCTATTATTCTTTCTCCATTTATTAAATCTCCAGAATCATTATAATATGATTCATCAAAAGAACCATTTACATCTGTTACAACTAATTTACCGTCAGTGCCAAAGAAAGTAGGTTTCCAATCAACTACAGTACCTGTTGTTTTTGAATCTTCTCCTAAAATAGTATCATCCAATTTGAATGTTAAATCACTATAATAATTTAAAGGAGCACAATTTAAAACATTCACTGATGTATAATATGTGTCGGTTCCTGTTGTTGGATAATCCTCTATTACTAGTGGATATACTGTAGATGATGGATAATTCATAAATTTACCATTTACAGTTTTTAGTATTAATGTTTCGGTTGTAGAATCAAAACTTAAATAAGTTCCTTGTGCTTGACTGATGTTGTCATCGGATCCTTGTTTTACTATTAAGTTGGGATTGCTCTGTAAAACACTTACAAATGTTGAATAATTTCCACCCAATGTCAATGCTGTTGTTGCATTTAAATTTTCAATATCAAGAGTATATTTTTGTTTTGGGGTGATTTCATTTAATAATTCTATATCTTGTATCAAACCAACTTGTCTATAATCATTGTAAAAATTATTGTCTTGAATTTCTTCTTTATCAAAATATGATTTTATCATTAAATCTTTACAACCTAATTCAATAATAGAAGAATAACCATGACCATTAACTGGTGCTAATATTGCTCTTGCTTTTGTTAAATCAATATCATTAGTTCGTTTTGATTTTATTTCTACAATTGCTTTTCGATAATTTTCACCACCATTTAAGATGGTTACACTTTCTATCATTTTTGTCAAAGGATTTAAAATTGGAATTGCAACTGCATTTCTACCGTCACCTATTATTTCTATTCTTGGTAAAATTTTATAATATGAATCAGTTGTTATTTGTTCAGTAAATGCTTCACTAACAGTTGCAATACAAGATTCACCATTATATGCTGTTATTTTTCTAACTTGACCTGAACCAGTTCCAGAATAAATATAAACAACATAATCATTTTTATAAATATCATTAATTCTACTTATATCGGACAATGGGTTTAGTTTTATAGTAAAACTACCAACATTAACAGTTTCTTGTACAACATGAAAAATTTGAGCTTCGGGATTTGTTACATAGTCAATAGCGAATGGATATGATGCACCAGTTTGAGTTACTTGTATCGAAGTGATTGCACCATTTTTATTTTGTTTTGCATCTTGTTGAACTGTTAATTGCAGAGATCGTTGATCGGTGTAAAATAGTTCGTCTAGCAATTCTACAGGAATATATTCCTCCGTTATAAAATCTTCTAATTCTGGTCTAACAGAATACATATATTTCCAAATATAACCATCTTGGGTTATTATGTCATCAGTACTAGTTCCTGATGGTTCATATTGAGAGAACGAACCATTATTATTTGAAATACATTTATAAACATTTTTACCAGAAGTATAAACATAAAAATCATAATTATTTGTTTCGGAATACAATTCAATCACATCATCATATTGTGAAAAAACTTTATTATATTCCCAATTAATTCTTCTTATTACAAATGCAACATCATCAGAATTCAATGACTTGCAAAGTAGCATGTTTCTCCATGCCTCTAGTTCTTCATTGAGAGAATCGTCTGCTGTTGGGGGAAGAGTTTCGTTATCCCATTCAGTAACTTTACCAATAAAGAGATAATTTTTTATATTTGAAAATGCGGAAAATTTGTCATAAAAAGACTGTATTAATGAATTTTTTAAGTTGGTTTTTAGCATTTTAGTTAGTACTTTGTGTTAAATCTGTTATTGGTATTTTTAAGAAATCTCTTATTACTATTTCTCCAACTGCGTTATCAGAATTATTTAGTAGTGTATTTGGATTTGGAAAAACAATCCAATACTCATTTATTTGATTTTTATCTGATACATCTGGTTTATAAATAAAAACCAAATCATTAACACCGGAATTTTTTCTTTCAATCCCTGCTAAATGTTCTTGTGTTGCTTCATCCTCATCAGGAATGGTTTGATTTGGATTAAATCCAGAAGGATACAAATCTGTCATACCCGATGGATAAAGAATAGGATCGGCATTCGGATAAGAATCATTTCTTAAATTTTTTATAGTATTGAATGTATATGGTAGGTAATTACCTATAAATCCTTGATAATATAAATTTGTAGTTGTTGAACTACTTACATCGATCTGTTCATCTCTTTTAACAAGGTAACTACCAAATAACCCAACACCTGCTGGATGTACCAACCTCTTGACTATATCGGCATAATTTATTATATTTTCTTCAACCTTTAACACATAAGAAAGTTCTTGGTACTTTCTATTATCGTGTAATTTGCCTCTAGAGGAGGGAGAAGATGATATTGTCTTATAATATCCAGGATATCTTGTCATGACTCCTATTTCATAAGTTCCTGATATTGGTGTGTAAGAGCCATTTTGATTTTTTTTGTGAAGTAAATGTGTACCTGAATAATTATAACCAGAATCAATTATTTGTAATCTTTTTACTTTACCTTTAAAATCTACTTCTTGTATTACTGCATAAAAACCAGTTCCACTTATAGAATCTGTGGAGTCGAGCAAATAAACAGGATCACCAACTCGTAAAGCTTTACTTGTTATATCAACACTAGTAACAACTGGTAAAAGATCCATTGATACTTGTTTTCTCTTACCATCAATTAGCATATCACTATAAACTTGTTTATCTCCATCAAATTCACCAACAACATTTGCTACAAAAAGTTCAATTAAATCCATATTTGTTACTCTTTGTACACTAACTTCTACAACTCTTGCGGAAGCAGTTATATTTCCGCTGGCATCTAATTGATATATTAAAGAGTTTTTTAGTAAAAATGCAGTCTTTAATTCTATATTTTTTACTTTCATACCAACATTCTCTACCCACAAATTACCCGAACCCTTTATCAAATCGGTTCGTGGATAATAAAAATCAACATAAGTGTTATACAGTAATCTAAATAAAAATCTAAAGGACTTTTCAGAACCTTTAGATCTGTAAAATTGTTTTATATTTTTAATTATTGTTTTTATATTTTTATCACCAGATGTCAATATATTATCTGGAAAATCGTTTAAATATTGTATTCTAAAATTTGATAAGAAAACTTCTGGAGTGGTATCTACATCAGCAAATTGTTCAGATGTGAATGGTGCAAAAATTGGATTATTAGATTTGTGTAGCCATTCGTAATATGCTTCTATAAATCTTGAAAATGTTTTATAATCTTCTTGTATAAATTGTGGTAGTTTTGTTTTAGCAAATGACCATGTTGGATTTTTTGATTCAAATTTTTCAGTAACTACATTAAATTTTACAGAGAAATCCGTTTCATCTATTTTTATGTTATTTTTATTTAATAGATATCCTTTTATTTCATATGTACCAGATTTGAGAGAATCAAAAGTGTATTCATTGCTTACAGTAGTTGTTATTTCTTCGGTATCATTTACTATGAAAACAATTTTACTGAGTTTATATTTTTCTAAATTGTTTAAAACTTTATAACGAAATTTTAATTCGTCACTATAAACAGTTGAATCTTGTTGAGGATATATGATTTCTACTTGTAACATGTTTAACCAGATGTGTAATTAGAACTATTTCTAGTAGAATAAGATGCGTTGTTTAATGAGTTTTTGTAAACTGGCAGTAAGGTTATTGAAACATTTCTATTAATGGATGTATCAAAAGATAATATCGTGTCATAATCGGTAAATACATCTGCATCATTTGGTGTTGCAATGAAGTAAATATAGTTTTGTGCGTTAACGAATGATGAAACTGTTAAATCTGTTAGTGTTATTATTCCAGTTTTGTAATCAACTTTTCCTGCTTTATTGTTTATGTAAATTTTGTTGTTTTTATTATCTGTTGTATAAATTCTCATGTTTCCATCACCATCATCATCAAAATAACATATTTTTTCCACTAATGCTGAATTTTGTATTACATACATCTTAAAGTATGAACTTTCGACAACTGGAACATCATAACATGCTCTTGGGTGATATAATTCATTTCCAAAATCAATTGTATGTGTAATTTTCTTTGTTAATTCTGGGTATATTCTTTTTTCCATAGTTACGCTTGTAGAAGCACCAACTATGCTTGGATGAAATTTTAATAGTTCTGGAATTAAATCAGATGAATAATAATCATCATCAAATCCTTTAAAATTCTGTACAGCGTATTCTCTTATCTTAGTATTAATAACTTCTTTGATTTTTGTTTCAGAATCTCTTGTTGATGTTGGATCATATTTTGCATTAACTAAAAGATTTAAGTACAGGATATCTGGATCTAAAATTTCTAAAGTAATACCAGCCATAGATCTATTTCTTAGGATAGAATCTACTATTTGCTTCTTTTCTTGTATTGATAGTACGGAACTATTATATGGTTTTATTGAGGCAAAAACTTTTCCATATTGTGGTGGATTATTTTGTTCACCACCCCAACATCGAATAGATTCAATATTGTTGTAATTTTTAAGAATCAAACTCTCGTAATCACTTGCAGTAACTGCTCTTTCTTCATTTGAATAGTTTTTTAGAGCATTTCTTCTTATGCTTTCAATATCTTCTTTATCAGAACCGCCACTGGATGGTTGAACTGTTTCTATTTCATATCCAGATAAACTAAACGATGAAAAACTCACTGAATCTGAAGAACCTATATTATTTCCAGCACTTCCGGAAGAAACTAAAAATTCAAAGATTACTAAATTTCCTTGTTCTAACTTCTTACCAAATACACCATCACCAAATGTTGCTTCATATGTTCCAGATGGAGATTCTTCAATAAAGAAAACTCTAGAATCTTTATTCACCATTGTTATATCTGTAGCCAATTTCCATTCTTGTTCGATACCTTCTTGATTTGTAAATGATTGCAAAACAAATGCTCTTATTGTGGAGAGATCTACACCATCATATGGTATCGAAATTTTTTGATTTGGATCTGCTATTATGGATGTGAATGTTGTATATGTACCTTGAATTAATGGAACATCGACTATTCCGTATTTGGTTGTTTCGCCTGTTGTGTCATCAAATTCTATTGGATCAAATGAATATGATTTTGTTGTTACGAATGTAAAGGTATTATTGTTGGAGTCTGTTGCGGTTAGTTGAGTATTTCTCGTAATTATATCATTTGTATAATTTTCTGGACTCAATTTTATGTTGATTACTGCTGTTGCTGCCTTTGTTGATTTTGGAACATAACCTAAATTTTTTGCTAGTGAAACAACAGATGATCTTTTTCCTGCTGTATCAATAAATGTTTCATTTACAACCATATTATTATAAAATGCATTATAATATGTGTTATATGCTAGTAAATCCATGAGAACATTAAAGGCAGAACCTTCAAACGAATAACCAGAAAATTCTGATTGTTTGTTTAAAAAGTCAATCAAATTTGATTTGATTGATACGAAATCTAAATTAGAAATATCGCCTCTTTTTTGTTCCATTTTATCTTGTTCTCTCTATTGAGAAACTTAAAGTTTCTTCTTTATTTCCCGTAAAATAATATTCTACTGTAATATCTATTGAATTTTGATCAGGAGTAGCAGCAACTAATACACTTTTTAAAGATACTCTTGGTTCATATTTTTTTATAATTCTCATGATATTATTTTTTAATTCAATGTCTCCATCTATTAGGTAATTTTCAAATAAAAATCCTCTAATATTTGCATTTAAATCCGTATTAAATGGTTTTTCATATAAACTTAACAAAAGAAGAGTTCTTAGAGATTGCTTAAGAGCATCTCCATCGGTTTTTTTATTTAAATCCCCAGTTATTGGATTTATATTAAAGTTTAAATCTATGTCTTTTGCTATCATTTTAAATATGTATATTTCTTTTTATTAATTTATAAAAACATTTGATGAACCGGATATTGGGTGTAAGCAAGTTGCTGGATCTCCTTGTCTTACTGCATTTTTATTATTTGCAAAAACATTTGGAGAAGCCACTATTAAACTAGCACTACAGTGCTCTTGACAGCCACAACCAACACCACAACAGCAGGGGGGATGTGGTGTAACCCTATCGCCTCTTTGTGCTATCATAATATTATTAACAAAAACATTACTAGAACCCAATGCTATCCCACCACCAACTCTATCTACGAATTTTCTAGCAGCACCCGGCATTAACCACCTCCTGGTGCGTTAGCAACACCTATAGAGAAGTCTTCCGTACACAGTGCAAGAGATATACCACAGTTGCTTGGTCTACCACCAAGACCATTGAATATACTTGCTATTGCGTCTATTACGCTACCGATACCATCAACTATTCCACCTATGAAGTTACCAGCAGCGTCAAATACTTGACCAATTACATCTGCTATTGTCGATAATACTTCTGTTATTGCTTTTGTTGCAGCGTCTATAATCGTTCCTATAGCGTCCATAACCGATCCTATAGCGTCCATTACTGCACCAATAGCATCTGACACTATTTTCCCAACAAAGTCTAAAGCACCGCCAATAGCGTCAATGATACCACATGCAATATCTGTTATGGTGCTAAAAATATCACCAACAAATCCTACAACACCACCAAGACCCTCTTTTAGTCCTGTCAAGAAATCACCACCACTTCCAAATTTACTTAAACTATCAGCAGATCCCGGAACTAATGAACCTGAAACATTAGAAACATCATCAACAACTCCACCCATTCCACCAAGAACACCGTTTACATTTCCCGCAGTTCCTGATACATTATTTGTTAATGATGCAGTGGAACTAGCAACAGAACTTAATTTACTAGGATCTGTTCCTGCGGTATTTAATTGCTCTCTAAGTCCACTGAGTTGATTTGTAGATTGACCTAATTGTTCTTTTGATATATTCAGCGTGTTTAATTGGTTATTCAATTTTGAAGTAGATTCATTTAAAATTGACGCTGGCGATTTTCCATTTTCTGTTTTATTCCATTTACCCATTTCACCCGGTTTATAAAGAAATTGGTTTGTTGGTAAAGTTGCAGATTGTGCACTTCTTGCTCTTGTTGCTGCAGTTGCTTTTGGTGCTTTTGGACCGTTTAAATGTATTACACTGCCTGTTTGTAGTAAAGCACCAGAAGCATTAAGCCCCATTACAGCACCAGATGATAACTTCATAACACCGCTACTTAATATATCTACTGTTGAATTGCTGTTAATCTTTAATTGAGATGCAGAAAATATATCCATACCCGCACTAGTTGTAATTTTTCCAGATGTACCTACAACCACATCCATAGATGAATCAGTTGTTAATCTTAATGCGTTTCCGAAAGAACCATCAAATGTACCACTAGTTGAAACTGATATATTACCATCTGTAAAAATATCAAAGTTACCAGGTGCTACTTTTATTTTTTTATCACCATCTACGGATAGTTCATCATGTTCTGTTATAAATTCTCTTCTGCCCTTTTCAACCTTTAGATGTGATTCTCCATGAACTAATTTATGATCATTCAGACCAACTTCTACTCTTCTATCTCCATTTTCTATTAGAGTTTCTGAATAACCATCAGTAACATGTAAATTATCAAATTTACCATCTATTCTGGTGTCTCGACTGCCTCCTATTTCATTCACTAAATCTTTTCCAACAACCACATGCATATGACCTGTTACTTCTAAATTATAATCACCATTTACATTGTGATTGAAGTTGCCATCCTTTTGGGTTAGATTGATATCACCATCTTGTAAAAGAATATTTGCATCGCCACTTTCTAGTTTTAGGTTGCAATTTCCCTTTTTTAGAATTAAATTGACATTTGAATTTTCACCAACTTCAATATCAAAATTTACATTCTTTGAGGGGGTACTCTCTGTGTTTTCGGCATTAACTACAATTTTTAAAGCTTTATCTATAGTAACATTACAGAAGCCATCAATATGAACATAATCATCTCTTAAAATACTTGTATATCTGTCTCGAACTACCTTAACATTTTTGTCACCATTTGGATGGAATTCTTCAAAAGTACCGGAACGGTGAAATATGTTCAGTCTTTCAGAACCAGGAGTATCATCAACTTCTATAACATGCCCAGATTCAGATTCATACACCTTATTATAAGGATACATCTCCTCTACGGGTTCTCCCTTTACCTTACCGTATGGTGTCTCTGGTTCGTTCCAATTACCTTGTGTTTCTGTTACTGACATTGTTTATTTCTCTAATTTATTTATTAAGTTTATCACAATCATTACAACCACAATCACCACATTCATTATCTCTATCTGGATTATTTGCATCTGATTGATTTGTTATCTTCTTGGTAGCATCTACTACTGGAACTTTAACACCATTTAAGAGAATATTTCCAAAATTATCTCTGGTTATAGCCATTCCGTTTATGCTTGTTTGATTTCCAAATCCACCACTAAGATCATTAGAACCAACTTGTTCTACTGGTGTCGTAGTGGTTTGCTTTTGATCTCCAAGTTTGTTATTATTTGCATCTTGTACATCATTTGGTGAAGTACTTGAACCTGTTGTTGTTGGTACATATGAACCAAAATCTCTAGATCTATTAACAAATCCGGTTGATGTTGTTTGTCTACCACCAGATGCTGTTGTGCTCAATGTTGTTCTTGCTTTTTGCTCTACATCATTTTTAATCTGTTGAGTTCCATTTCTGATATTATCCATGTTACTCTTATAGCAACCTGCAGCAGCAGAAATTGATACTGGTAAGAAATTATCAACTCCTACCCCACCAGCACCGGAAGAATATACAGTTTTACCATTTGCATTTGTTGGTTGATCTTTGAATTGTTTATAATTTTGTTTTAATGACGGTTTTGATGAAGATTTCAATCCATTATAACCAGTTGCTAATGATTTATTTGTTCCTTTATTTGCTCCACTATTGTTTATAACTCCAGTTTCAAATGGTTCAAAATTTACATCTGCAACGGGAACTGCTGTATCTCTAGTTCCTCCAGAATTTCTATCTGAATTTTTTACACCAACAGATGTTTGATCTAATCTATCATTATCATTAATACCTAATATATTTGTGTCTGGTGTTCCATCTGGATTATTGGTTGCAGTTGGTGAATAATTTGATTTTGGGTATGATGAATTTTTACTTGAAGTTTCTAATTGAGCACCATGTTTATCACCATCTTTACCCTTGCCATTTGGATATTCTCTTTTTTCAAATCTATCATTTGGTGCTTTGCTTCTTTCTGATTCAGTTCTTAGATCAGCAAATGCATTTCCAAAATATTCACCAAGTGTATTGATACTCTTGGAATTTAATCCTGCAATTGATCCGAGAATCATTGGTATTTGATATGAACCGGGATCTGCAAAAAACCCAAATACCCAAGTTCCTTCCACAAGACCAAGAGGAGTCCAACCCTTACCACTAACTGCTGCAGAAGTTACTCCTTGTATTGGTGTTGCCCAAGGTAATTTTGTTGTAGGTAGAACATTTTTATCATCATCATGATAACCCAGTATTCGTACTTTAACTCTTCCAATTTTTAATGGATCTTTTCTATCTTCAACTACGCCGAAGAACCATGCAAAGCCATCTTTACCTAAAAATCCACTCATCGTCCTACACTCCTAGGCAAATTAAAAGTATTTCTTACACTCGTAGTTAAATTTGGATAGCACTGTGCGTCCGTACAAAGTTGTTCAACTTTACCCAAACCACCCAATTCTTCAACTGTAGTTGTTCCTTTTAATAGATTATCTAATTGATCTGCTGCTGTATCTGCTGAATCAGAATATTCAGAATCTCTTCTTAGTGATAATGTTGTTTTCAAATCAAATCCTAGTGTATCTCCTCTATTGACTAGAGAATGTTTAATTTTTGTTATTAGGAACTTACCAACAAAAAATGGATCTCTTCTATCTTTTGAACCAGTACTATCAACTTGTGGTCTACCAAAAAATACAACATCTCCAAGATTCAAACCAACATTTCCTTTTATTTCAACATCAACGCCAAACTGATCCATTGCTTCCATAGAAGCAATTCTTTGTAACAACCACTTCTCTACATTGTTTGCTGGATTATCTGGATTTCCTGGCTTTTCATTTTTATCGTATAATTTTGTAGCCTTTGGATAGTATTTTATTACTGTTTCAGGATTTTTATACGCCTGATTAATTATACTTGCATCATCTGAAAAGTTTTTATCCACAAGTTGTCTGTCGTATAAGTGATCCTGTTTCTTAAATAATTCATCATAACGCATGGTTGTTTTTGCAAACTTTTTTCTGGTTATATCAAATGTTAAACATGTTGATGCATACATTCCGTCCTTTACATTGTTTAAAGGAGAAAAATCTTTAGCAACATGCTGTAATGCCTCAAATGAAGTTCTTTTTGTTATTTCACCAGAAACAACATTATTATCTGGCATGATTCGTATTGTTATACCATCATCTTCTTTTGTGCCAATTACTGGTTCATTTTTCATCAATCTACCAATACTAGTAAAATGGTGGATATGATCTATATCTTCATAAAAAATAAAGTTATGATTTTGTTTATCTGTTGATCCACTGTATGCTCTACTAGTAAGCCACATTATTGCTTTCATTGGAGAGAAATTTGGAATTACAACTTTTTGTTTTGAATTTGTTTCTTCTTCAACCGATACATCTATAGAAAGATAATTTTTTGCTATACTAGAAACAATACTGCTAATTTTATTATTATATGCTTTTCTTACTTTTTTAAATTCATTAGTAAACATTCCTTTTGAACAAAAATGAAATGTTGTTGCCTGTTTAAATATTGCTTGTTCACCAGCAGATTCTAATGGTATCATTGATACCTTATAGATGTAATATTTTTCTGCTTTTAATTTTTTATCTCTTGATACTGGTTTTGTTTTTGTTGAAAATGAAAACAAAACCTCTTCTCCCTTACCAACAATACCGCCTCTAAATTCTTTAGTTACTCTGCTACTAGGAACATCAACAATTGTTATATCTCCAGTTACAAATGGATCATATAGACTTTGATATAAGTTTATAGAAGTGACTACTGTTGTAACATCAACAGAAACATCTTCAGATTTTATTATTATACTTCCTAGTGTTTCTAAATTAATCATATTAAACAGCCATAGAATTTGAATATTCTTGTTCTATTCTTGTTGCTACCTCTGGTAGTGGAATGTAAATATAACGCTTTTTATCGTTTTCTGTCATCTCATATTGATAGTTGGTTATCACTTCATTACTTACACCATTTATGTATCCTTGTAAATAACCAAGTAATGGATCTAGATAAATTCCATTTGCCTCAAAATGATGCAAAGAATCTTGTTCATACAGGTTTACTCTACCAATTTTTGCAATTGTTGGAGTTGTGTCTAAAAATCTGACAAATTCATTTTTTGTAAAAGTGCCATTCAATTGTCTTATAGTTAATTTACTCAACGATGGATTCCAATCAACCACTTCTGCTGTTTTACTGGAACTAGTTGTTGATCTAATTACATCACCTTTTTTAATATTGTAATTATTGATACTATCAAGGTAAAAGAAAATTGAAGAAAGACCACCGTACTTATTTTTTACATAAGCATCAAATGCTGTAGATGAAAGTGGCCAATCAGTATAAATCCCTTTCATATTGTTTACTAATAAAATTATCCAAGAATATGATTGTTTATTGTATATTTGTTTAGCAATTGATTCTGCAGTGTCACCTTCTCTTACATAATATGGAATTGAATATTGTGTATTACGAAAAACTTCATATGTCTTTATGGTTGAAGTTATATCTGTTACGGTGATTTGGTTGCCGTTTTTATCTAATTGTGTTGTATATGGGTGCTTTGTAAAAAACATTTTACATCTCTACAAAATTGTCTGGTGGTTTGGAAACAGTTGGTTGTTCTAAGTAATAAGGTACATCTGGTGGTGTACTGTTTAATAATGGAGGTGGATCTGGATCATAACGAACTGTTGGTTTAGCATAAACCACACCTTCAGAAACCATTCTATAATATGAGAATGATACAGATTGTTTTACATAGTTTGAATCTGGTTCCCACGAATATTCTATAGAACCTATATTTGTTGGATATGCACCAATAAATTGTGTATTGTACACTTTATTATTTTGTGTATCCAGTTGAGTTAAAACAATTAATGACGAATCTGTATAATTGTTATAATATTCCACTCCATTAACCGTATCGAAGATATATTCTTGCCAATTTAAAAAGAACTTTCTTTCTTTATAATTGTCTGTCATTCTAAAACTTAAAGTCAATTCATTACCGTAATCTATGGTGTATGGTAATCTCAATACTGGCAAATTGTTCAACTTATAATCTGATGTAAACAATGATTGATTTGGTATACTGGCATTTTCACAAACAAATCTTAATCCATTCCTATCAGATAATGCTGAAAGTGTGTTATTTGTTAGTCTTGGTGGGAATACTGTTGCAAAAAACCTATTGGTTCTGTATAAGATTCCAGAAGTAAACAAAAAGTTAGCAAGTTCTGTTGCTGAATCACCAGTAACTGGGGAAAAAGAACCAACAGAGTCATATGGTTTAAATGACCCTGCGGAGATTCTATCCGTTAGTCCCTGAAATGATTTTATGCTGTTTGCGCCGTTTAATGGTCCAAATGGTCCAAATGTGCTCATTTAGTTTGTTCCTAGTGTTTTTTCTGTTATTATTTTAAATTCCCAATTTTGTTTTTTAGCAAATTCCGAAGCAGCATTCCACTTAGAATTATTTATTAACCAAGTTTTACTTTCTTTTATAAATGTTCTTTGCTTCTTGTTATCTGACTGTTTAGGTTGAATACATTGTCTAGATGGCTTGATTTCTACAAGGTAAACCTTCTTTTCCCCTGTTTTTTCTTGCACTTCTATGACAAAATCAACAAAATACCTATGAACTCTGTTATCTATGGGCGAAATATATGGTATAGCAAGTTCTTCTGATGACCATTTCAAAACATTATCGTTTCTATCACAAAAAACCATAAATCTTCTCTCTAATAGAGAGCGATAAATGATGTTGTTTGAGTTACCAACATACTTTTCTGGGTTTTCTGGGTGATATTTACCTTTGTATGGCATATAAATAAAAATGAACAGAATTCTTTCCTATTTATCTAAAAAAATGTTAATTAAAAAAGAAAACATAGCAAACTACTCAAAACTAGGTTCTTGGACTCCTGAAGAAGTTTCAGATCCTAATCCACCAGTTTCAATACCAGATTTGAACTCAGTACCAGCAAATTATGAATCTCTGATAGGAGATACTTTGGATGCTGCCGGTAGAGAAAAAACTCTATCAAATAAAGAAGCATTAAATTTTATTGAAAATAGAGCCAAAGCACTAGAACAAAAATTACCAACTGTAGATTCAGATATCATAAAACAATTATCATTTAGTGGTGATACTAGCAAATTAAGAGATTGCATGGTAATAGTTCTCTATTCACCATCAAGCAATGAAAATCCAAATTTAAGCAATTCGCCACAAGAATTAAACAGAAAGGGTGCGGAATTTGCAACAGTTGGAATAGAAAAAATTGGTGGTTATATTGATGCAATACCAGAACAAAAAATAACAAATGAATCTACTGCACTTGATAAATTAGGAGTATTAACAACAGGTCTTTTAAAGGGTGGTAAACAAGCTGTTGAAAATTTTAATAAAACAAAAGAATTTACAAGTAATAATATTGAATCATTAAATAAAAATTTTTATACTGAAGGTGATACCGATTCACCAAATAAAAAGAAAACAATATTTTTACCATTGCCAAAACAAATAAACGATATACACAGTCACAATGTTGATGGGTTTTCAAACAATCCGATAATACCAATAGGAGGTGTAGTATCCGGTCTTTTAAATTTAATTACTGGACCACTATCAGGAACACCTAATTCCAGAGCAGGTATTGGTAAAGCTTCTACTAATGTTGCTGAATTTCTTGCTAATAATGCTCAATTAGCAACAAGGAAAACAATTAATCCCGCTACAGAAACTCTTTATAGAAGTCCAAATTTAAGAAATTGGCAATGGAATATCGAATTCCAGCCAACAAGCAAAGAAGAAGCAGATCAGTTCTTAAAAATAGTAGAAATGTTAAAACAACACTCATACCCAACACAAGATCTAGGTGGTATTTTATATACTTTCCCAGGTACTGTAGACTTTTATTTTAGAATAAATGGAGAAGAATCTAAAGTTCTACCAAAAAGTCTCCAAAAATGTTTCTTAAAAAGTGTACAATTAGATTATACACAACAAGGATTTTATGCACACTTTAAAGACGGTAATCCAGTTGTAATTACATTGACTCTAGATATAGCAGAAACAAGACTACTTGATAGAAACGATTTGGAAAATGCATTTGGTAAACCCGATTAAGGAGTAGATTATGATTGATTTGAAAAATTTAGTATCACTTCCAACATACACAACAACAGTACCATCAACTGGTAAAAAGGTTTCATTTAGACCCTTTGTTGTAAAGGAAGAAAAAATATTATTGATTGCTTTGGAATCAAAGGATGATGAACAAATTATGGGAGCAATGAAAAGTATATTCAATACATGCTTTTCTGAAAAATTAAATATTGAAGAAATGCCATATTTTGATGTTGAATATCTCTTTATCCAATTAAGAATGAAATCGATGGGCGAAGTTGTAGAAATAATTGTTAAAGATTCAGAAACTAATGAAAAATTTGAAACAGAAATGAAACTTGAAAATGTAATAGTTAAAAATCTTCCAGAAAAAACATCAACTACTATAAAGTTGAATGATAATATGGGTGTTATTATGAAATATCCATCTATAAGTGAATTTATAGAGATAGAAAAAAATGAAAAATCAAGAACAGAAACCATGTTTAATTTGATAGTGTCTTGTATAGATAAAATTTTTACAAAAGATCAAGTAATAAGTACAAAAGAAAAAAGTAAACAAGAAGTTATAGATTTTTTAGAAAATCTACCAAAAGAAATGTTTTTAAAAATTACACATTTTTTTGATAAATTACCAAGAGTGACATATGAAGAAGAATTTGTAACTCCAACAAAAGGAAATAAAATACCCATAATTATAAATGATTTTAAATCTTTTTTCGAATAACGCTCTCGGTTGAAAGTTTGAAAATAATGTACGAAACAAATTATGCATTAATCGAGAGCGAAAAGTTTAATTTAGAAGAAATAGAAAATATGTTGCCTTGGGAAAGAAGAGTATACATTGGATTGCATATAAAGAATATACAAGAACAAAAAGAAAGAATGGAACAAGTTAGAAGAAAAAATAAAATCAAAGGATAACTAGATGCCATTAAAAGAAGATAGAGATAAAATTTTAGAAAGTGTAAGTAAAAAAGTTGACGGGATTTCTAAAGTTATGGAATCTCTATATGATATTACTAAAAAACAAAATGAAGTAACATCAGATCAAGTTGCAAAACAAGAAGAAACTGAGTCAGAATCAAAAGTATTATTAAATGAAGATAAAAAATATAGAATTAAAACAACTAAGTTATTAGAGGAAATAAGAGATAAAGAAATAAATGTTTCAACGGAGTCTGGTTTGGGTTCTTTGATTAGTGGAATTACTGATTTATTGGGTGGATTGGGTATTGCCGGATTGGCAGGATCATTAATTGGGTTAACTGCTGCAATAAATGAATTAAAAAATTGGTTTGATGGTAAAGAAACACCAGTAATTAATAAGCCAGGAATGGCTGCAGGAACATCATCAGCAGCAGATATTGGTGCATCTGGTGCTGCAACTAGAGCAACTGCAAAAACGGTTTCAACAAAAACTTTAAAAAATTTAATACAAGGAAAACCTTTATTTTCACCTTTACCTGAAAGAGAATTTTCTAGAATTGCAGGAGAAAAGGCAAAAACTGCTATTACAGGTAAAAAACCAATAAGTGGAATTGGACCACAACAAAAAGCAACTCCATTTGAGAGAGTAAAAGCAGGAACAAGTGCAGTAGGCAGAGCGACAGGTGCTGCAACTATGAGTGCAGTTTCTGCTGGTAGATCTGCATTTTTAGGAGGAACTGCTCTTGGTGTTTCCACTCTTTTTGATCCAAATTTACAAAATGTACCATTTGCAGATAGATTAAAACAAGCAGGTGTTGCTTTTGGTAAAGGCTCGTTATCTGCTGGTTTAGTAGATCTTGGTATCTCAACCACAGCAAATGCTTTTTCTGCAGCTGGTTTACCATCTTTAGCAAGAGCTGTTCCTATTGTTGGATTAATGTATGGTGCTAGTGAGGCATTATATAGAGCATACACAGCAAGTGATTGGTCTAGAGGCATTGCGGAAAGTGAAATGTTAGATCAGGGAAGAATGGATTTAGAAAATACTAATAAGCAAGTAGAAATTATGGGTCAAGAAGCATTGAAATTGGCAAATGAAGGAAAAATAAATGAAGCAAAGATCGTAGAAGAACGAGCAGTAAAGATGGTAGAAAATGCTCAAAAGAATTTTTTTGCTTTACATAATATTGTAAAAACACATGAAAAATTAAATAATGTAGTAGATATGGATCTCGCTTGGGGTAAAGGAGAAAAATATTCAATACAAGATGTTAATACAATTTTAGAAACATTTAAAGATGCAAGAAATATTAATAATTCCGATGATCTCTATAAATATTACCTCAAAAAAGGTGCGGATAAAAAAATAAATTCTGTTTTGAATAGAATTGGTTTTGATAATGTTTTTATGCTATTAAAAGAAGCACCAGAAATACTAAAAGATTATAATACAAATCTTTGGGCAAGACCAAAGGAATATTTTAACAAATATGGTTCAGAATTAATTAGTGCTGCACAAAGAGAAGAACAAGAAAGAAAACACAGAGAAGCTGTTAACGAAGCATATGGTCAGTATGCTGGTATGATGGCAAATGAAGGAATCATTGAAGGAAGTAGATTTGGTTCATTTATAGTTGCTGGTGAAAATAGAACATCAGAAGCAGTTGTATCAACTAAACCAAATGCAGTAACAGAAAGTATTGGTAATAACATCTACAAGATAATAAAAGAAAATGCGTTAAATGATATAACAGCAACCCAAAGACAAACTATGGTTTTGGGTACAGTGTTAGCAAATACTGTTCAAGAATATAATGATGCATATAAGATAGCACCTTTATTATCTGGTTCATCCAGTTCATCAAATCCAATCATAGTCAATAACATGATTGGTGGTATGAATAGTGGTAGACTATTAGAAACAAATGGACACTTCAATTCTGCTGGAACTATACCAGATAAACATGAAAGTGTACTTGAAAAAGTTTATATGGACTATTATAAAGCAGCTATGTTATAAAAAGAAAAGAGCCAGATTTCTCTGGCTCTCTTCCACACCATCTTCACATTAACTCACTCGTCATCACTAGTAAGCTTCTCGAAGTAGGACATTGCATCCTCTTCCTCGACATCCTCTTCAATCTTCTTCTCAGCCATCTTTGCTGGCTTTGCAGTCTTGGGAGTCGAATACTTCAGTTCAGTCTCTGGTTCGAAGTCATCATCTGACATCTCCTCAGCCTTACGCTTACCCTCTGGAGCAGACTTGAGGACACTATCCAACTTCTTGGACAGTTCATCATAAGACTTGAAGTTCTCTGGCTTGAGGAACTCCTGCAACTTGTGCTGCTTAGCCCAGACACCTTCCAGTTGCTTATCATCACCACCAAGAAGCGGAGTAGAATCATCGAACTCGCTCTTGTCGTAGTTAACATAACCAGCAACCTTACGAATCTTCAACTTGAAGTCTGCACCCTTCCAGAAGTCAAAGACATTGGTTGGAGTCTCATCAGCAAACTCAGGCTGCAACTTCTCCATGATCTTGTCAAAGATCTTCTTACCAAACTTGAAAAGGAACACCTTTCCATCATTTGAAGGATTCTTTGGATCTGAAACGACCATGATGTTGGCAATGTAAGACAACTTACGCTTGCGATCACGGGCTACGGTCTTGTCGTCCTCAATACCGGAATTCCAAAGTTCACTGTTTGCTTCACAAACAGGGCACTTACCACCGATAGTGGTCGGGCAGTTCTCAATGAACCAACCACCCTTGCCTTGGAAACCGTGTGAGAACACACGAACCCAAGGAACATCCTCACCCTCAACAGGGGGAAGGAAACGGATGAC
>B570J29032_109959550_pt1 | contig 32452 bp, 20 predicted proteins | sample LakMenEpi16Nov12_FD_29032 | JGI IMG/M metagenome (IMG submission 29032) | reverse complement strand
AGTTCACAACCAATCACACAACCTTCACAGAACACACCACAAGACACACTGAAACAATTCCAAAACTTTGCATTGTATTTTCCCAATGACATTCCAGCACCTCCATCAGTATCACCTGTGGTTGGAAGTTATTCACAATATTATACAGATTATATCAACCAAAGTACAACCACTTACGCGGGGCAAGGAGTTTTTATAAACAATGTTGTAACTCAGAATTACAATCACATCCAAGTAAATTTCTTCAATGAACTCAAAACAGTGATGAAGAATAACCCTTCATCTAAAGTTGTAATAGAATTATTGGGAAGTGCGTCAGCCGCGGCAAAACAAACATACAATTTAGAACTTTCACAGAGAAGAATAGATAGTGTTAAAAATTTATTTGCTTCGGACCAATTGCTAAACTCGTACATACAATCAGGTAGAATTACATTTACAGAAGTTCCAAAGGGAGAAGGTGCCGAAAAAGTGCAAGTTTTTCAGTGGGATGCTAGTTCGAATCAATTTATAACTAATACTGAATTCGAAACTTGTACTGACAACGATGACAACAATAATAGTTTGGCGGGAGCACCAATAACTAACTCCACAGCTATGGCTTGTAGAAGAGTCAAAATCAAATCAATAACAGTAAGTGCACCCGAACCATCTCAATTACCTCCAAATGTTGTACCTACTCAACCGACCACTGGTATAATCCCCCCAACTCCACCAACAACAGTTGAGCCTAAGTTTAGAAAGACTGATAATATTTCAAAAAGAATTGTGAGAGCTCTTATATCTGAATGTGACTATTTCGAAACAATCAAACAAGACTCTCCGATGTTATATGATAATCTCAAAGACAAATTGAAATTCTTTCAACCATCATTCCATTCCACAACACCTGAGGGTTTGAATTCTAGACTAACCTTTTTACAACAATGTATGAGACCCGGGGATACTATTCCGACTGTGAAGGCAACTGCGGGGGGTGCGTATGAATTGGAGTATAATAATGCTGTAAATACTGCTTTTGGAACACCACCGGTCTTGATACTCAGAGTAGGTGACTTTTATAACACTAAAATAATTCCAACAAGTTTAAGTTTGAATTTTGAAGGTTTGGATATAAATCCTGAGGGTATAGGTATCCAACCTATGATTGCAAACGTCACTTTGAATTTTAATTTTGTTGGGGGTCAAGGATTGAAAACTGCGGTCGATAAATTACAAAACGCTTTGACATTCAATTACTACGCTAATACTGAGATGTGGGACGATAGAGCCGACCCAACCGACGACTCTTTCAAAGTGTTAGATAAAGAATTTTTACAAAGTGTTGCACAACCTACCGCTCCTACCACAAATCAAATTCAGAATATAGCGGCTTTAAGTAATAGTACTACTATAGGAGATAGACTAACGAATGTTATTACGGCAACTGACGAAACTGGTAAAATAAGTTACAAAGGCTTTATGGATACTTTTGTGTCAACAACACAAACTTACTTTACTTCTGTGTTCAATCAAAGTAAATCTATTTTTTCTCAATACAATAATGCCATGTTACAACAATGGAGCATTGAAAGAAAGTATCAGGAGGGAACTTTTTATACAGACCCGAACACAATTACTTATTTATACGGTAAGGCAGATAATCTACAAAAAAATATAAATAAAGTTTTTACCGACATGATTGCTCAAATAAATGCCGGTCAAGACCCGTGGATTGAATGGATAAATAATACTGACAAGGATTTCTCAAGAGCAGCTAAAAATCAAATGAAACAAAATTATTTGGATTTTGTTAGGGCTAAACAAGGTACTTTTATAAATGCCGCAACAACAATTGTACAAGATGTTGTGAACACTCAACAAGCTTATCTTCAATATATTAGTAGAGCTAATATTGTACCATACTCAGGTACATCGTGGGATAACACTGACGGATTCCAAGAGACAAATGGTAATGTTGTAATTTATTGGGTGTCGGGAACAACAGGGGTAGGACCTGTGAATGCTGGAAATCCTAATCCTCCCACAACAACAAATCAGGAAATTGACCAAGATATAGATTTAATCAAAGTAAGTTTAAATGATTTCTATACTAAATTGACAAGTGACGTAAATTTCAGTGTAGGTTCTGATAGCTATACAGGAATATTGGTAAGAGTGAATAGTACAGAAATAAGTACAATCATAAATGATGTATTTTTTCCGTTCAGTAAGAACCCGTTGTTTAGTGGAAATCCTTTCAAAAGACAATATATGATTTTGTCTAACGACTTAAAGGGAGAGGCTTATGAAAGTTTTAAAAACGCTATGATAGGAAATCTACTTGAAAATCAATCTTTAGCACCAAGAGGGGCTTCTATGAGATATTCTGAAGAGTTTGATGCGTATTGGAGAGCGATTGTAAAACCAGCTTTTGACGAAGAGGATACTCTTACTCAAACATTCCTAAATGAGATGGAGACAAATCAGATGAAAAACTTCTTAAACTTTACACCGTTCCCATTAGGAAAACCAAGAGAGTTTAACTACGCGAAATCAAGTGCTCCTGACCCTAACCAAGAAGTATTGATAAAATCTTTGGGGGCAAAAACAAACCAAAACACAGATAATAAATGGAACACACCAACAACGCCAGGTGGAGACGTTCTTATATCTAAAGTTAAATTGAACTAATGTCATACCCTTATTACAACAGATATAATGAATTTACATTCAACGGAGAACAAACTATAGTTCCTTATGTGACAATTCCTGCAAAAACTACAGACCAAACATACATCTATAAGGTAGGTCAAAGTAGATTGGATAGAATTTCACAACAATATTATAGTTCCCCTGTTTTTGGATGGTTGATTCTACAGGCTAATCCAATTTTTGGTGGACTTGAAAACTACATCTATGATGGTGCTATCTTGGTTATACCATTTCCATTGATACCATCTCTTCAAGATTATAAAACAGCTGTAGAACAATATTTTTATTATTATGGCAGGTAGTAATATTCAAGGAGATTTAAGTGGTCATATTTTACCTGAGTTCGATTATGATAATATTATCCTGATTGACCCTAATAAAACTATTGACAATACTGGTAGAATAAGTGAGAGAATTGTAGACCACGAAAATTTGGTAATGTATGCCAATTTGGAGGCACAAATTTTACCGAGAACAAAACTTGCACTCGGAGTCCAACCCAACGAAAATGTAAATACTAGCATGACTATTGCTAGAATCAATTTTCTGAAGCCCACCAAAAACAATTACATAGGTACAGGTTATTATGATGAGTTGACAGGTAAGGATGCGTTGACTACTCAGTTTTCAAACGCCAAATTAGAAAAGACTGTCACACGTGGTAACAAAGCTTATTTCGTAGACACAGTACTAGACCAACAAAACGTCACAGATAATGGGTTATTAGGAATCACCTCTATCATATGTAAACTTGGTACAAGTTTCATTCCATCAGTCTCAATGCAACTCGAAGATGTCCAAGGGAAAGCTTTATTCCAATTAGGAGATAACTCACCTTATGCAGCATTCTTCACTTTACCATACCCTCAATTTTATTTAACACTAAAAGGTTACTATGGTCAAGCAATAAAGTATCAACTTTACTTAGAAAAGTTTGATGCGAGATTCAATACCTCAACTGGAAATTATGCAATTACTTTAGAATTCAAAGGATTCAAATTCAACATCTTGAATGAGATTCTTATATCTCATCTTTTAGCAACCCCTCACATGTATAACAGAAGATTTGCTACAAGTTTGGAACCTGTTGTTGCCAACCCTGCGACAAACAATCAAAGTTTACAAAACTCATCTTCAGCTCAACAAGGTGGTATTACTACAGCCACCCGCGCTGAAAATACAGTCTATGCTGAATTTGTAACCGAAAGGGGGTATGAAAAAATTGTAGAGGTTTACAGTGAATATAAAAGTAAGGGATTGATTCCCCAAGATTTTCCTGAATTGACTCTATTACAATTGATGAACAAACTTGAAATGTTTGAAAGGAACGTCGTCAATTCTTATCCTTTGGTCAACGTTGAGCCACTAACTAACATAAGGAACTATTTGAAAACATTAAAAGCGTTTGTCGAGACTTTGATTGGTCCGCAAAGCAGTAGTTGGTTCCTAACTAATTTAGACCCAAGAGCGATAATTTTAGACAACAATAATAGGGTCTATTTTTTCAAAAAAGAGCTTCAAACAAATTTAGCTTCACAAACAGCCGCAATCAAAAACCTTTCCACAATTTTTGATAGGAACTTATCTGAGTTGAGGAAAAACCCAACTTTGGGTGTTGACAGCACTGAAAACATAAAGATTGATAAACTTACGCCAAATCAAATTCAGGTAACTATTGATTTGAGTCAAATAAACAAAGATGCGACTGCGGCATCTTTTTTTAATGTAATAAGTGCGAGCGACGTTCAAAAAACTACAACCAAAAATAATTTGGATATTTTGTTGGCTAAGAAAGGGACAGTTATAAATGGCACTACCGTACAAAGTGACCCAATCTTTTTCAATTTTGACCAACAGGGTGGATTTACACAAACAGTGAATCAAATAGAAGAGGAAGTCTTGAAAAAACTCAAAGCTTATGAAACTGCGATTACTGAGGAATTAAAAATACTGATTCAAGACAAATCGACAGGTATCGGATTTAATCCAACGGTTAGAAACATGTGTGCTGTAATAATGGCAAACACTGAAGGTTTCATTAGATTATTAGATGATTGTCATACCAAAGCTTGGAGTGTGAAATATGACCCTGTTAGGTCCTTAGCAATTCATAACAACAAATCATCAGCAAGAAACACTGAGGCTCAGACTGTTGTTCAAATTACTAGTCAGGCGGCAGGAGAAAATCAAGGTATAGTAAATGGACAGACACCTGTTTATCCTTGGCCTCAGTTTTTTGTTGAAAGTCCTGATGATAAAAAAGGCAGATATCAGTTACAATATCTTGGAGCACCATCAGTGGTCAAAATCACCCAAGCCTCTGACTTTTCCAAGTGGCCTGAAGTTGAATTCGTTGAGGAGTATATAAAGGGTTTGATTATGAAAGACAATGTTCCTTCTACACAGACCCCTATCGAAAGTCAACTTACAACATTTGCCATTCAAATAAATGCAATAGAATATCCAACTTCAAATGTCATTTATTCAAACAAACAGGAAGTCAGATATTTTTACGAAATATGGGAAAGAGAATATGTAACTGCAAACTATTCGAATTTTAGTAGGGCCTTACCAAATCAAGTTACACCATTCATAACTTTGAATACAAGTGTAGAAACTAACAACATCATAGAAAGTCTCGGTGTCAATAGTCCGAGTATTACATTCAAATTAAAAAATACTAATTTGAATTCGCAGAACTACCCCACTTTCTTGAAACAAATTTCAAACAATGGAACAGGACCTTCTTACTATAATTACGAACGTGGATTCTTTGTCACATCATATCTCAAAGAACTGACTGACAACCCTTTTTCTATTTTAAAAACAACAGAGTTAGGGTTGGAACCTCTCCAAAGTGCGGATTTAAAACCTTTGGTAGATTTGACTAAAAACGCTAGTAATGATTTTAAAATAATAGATACATACCCATTCACTTCAAGTGGTTGGGTTCAAACTAACATGTCTCAAAGTTCTAGAGCAACACTCAATAATGTTTTCGATACAAAAAATGTTATAACAGTATTTGCGGACAGAAATATGGTTTCAAACTTTACAGATTTGTATGATTACATAAACAAAAGACCTGTTACCAATTTTGGTTACAGAACCACACCAACTCCGAGTATTGTTGTTGAAAGTCTATCAACTCAACCTAATGTAAGTACACAAACTATGAATTTGTATTACAACGGGAGTTTGAACAATACTACACGTATGGTGCCAACAGAGGGTTTTGTTCAAACGCCATCTAGTAACTACTTAGGTAAAACACAAACAACATCAATATTGAACACACCATTTTTTATAAATGCGATACAAAATGGTGTTAGATTAGAAAAAAACAGAAATAGGAACCCTTACATACAAGCCGCTTACTTATTCATAAATTCTCTTCCACTCATAAGTCTGAGAGAGAGATATAAAAGTTTGGGAATAAATAATGAGTTGGATTATATGGCTTCATGTTTCAATAAATTCGGTGCCGTTCACAAAGTACCTTATGCTTGGATATTGAAGATGGGTTCAATATGGTATAGGTACAAAACATATGTAGAAACGAATAGAGATATTTTAGATGGTATATGGAACAATTTCGATTATTTAGGCAATTTCGACCCGGTTTTTAGTGCTAAAACTACAACATACGAATTTCAATTCCCAATAACTAATCCGACCAAATATAAAGTTAGTTTAGAGAAACAAAATCAAAATCTACTCGAGATACAGACAGGTTTCTATCCCAAGCTTATGAATGATTTTGCCTATTTTTATAATGGTAGGGATTTGTTTCAAAATTATTCTAATGATGAAATACAATCTGCGGTATCTGATGGACTAAGGTTATATCAATTTCCGAATTCAGAATTCTCGGCAGAGCAAAACAACAAAGATGTGAACGTTAGCACGTGGTCTGCACTTTTACCAAACACTTTAGTTGATGCTTATAGTACTATAAATCTTTGTGTACCGGCAAGTGATGAAGTTGAGCTTGGTACAGAGTATTATATCCTTCCGTCATTTGGTGCTAATATGAACCAAACCAATTATGAGTTAGTTACCAATCAAACTAGTAATCCAGTAACAACAACAGATTTGGTAGATAACAAAGCTATGTATAATGGTTCTGCGAGATGTTTATGGGCTGCTTCAAACTATGGTTACTTTGATGCTAATCAAGTAATCAAACCAGATACAGATTCGTATATGAATTTAATTTATTCTGACGGGTCTACAATAGTACCATTCCAACTTTTATCATCAAACACTTACTCTACAATGGAGGAAATCTTTGGAGTATTTGATAAAAGAGCTTTGGATTTGATGGAAAAAGAATTCCTGAATTATTGTGCACCAATCACGAACGTTAAATACGCACCAGTTCGTAGTGAAATAAATAAAAGTGCAGTACAAATTGATGGTATTTCAAGAAATTTCCAAGCTTTCATGAGGGAGGCAATGAAACTTACACCAACTTTAGCAACGAGAACGAGTGAATTGTTTAAGGAAGCTATTACAAATCAATTCAATAATTTCTCATCACAAATAAAATCAATAATGGAATATGATGTGATTATAAGAAATGGTAATCCATCAAAATTTAATAGAAAAGTTTGGGAGTCATATATCTCAATTGGCTTACCAACACCCACGGTAGTCGAGCCAATTACATTCCAACCTTATGTTACTAATACCTTACCATCGGTTGGGGGAGGAATTACTTTACAACAATCTCAAAACTTAAATGGGCCAGCATGGAGAGCATTACTAACAGAGGTTGGATTTTCATCAATAGCGGAATTGACTTATACTGATAACGGTTCGTATATTACTGACTTCTTCATCAATAACAATATAGAATTTTCATCAAGGAATGTGGTTCTTTTGGCTCCAATTATAAAAATGTATGCAACTCAGAGATTGAATAATCCAAATCTATTGGTTACAAATTTCAGAGACAACCTTACAGCATATATAAACAACAACGAGACCTTCCAAAATGATTTATTAAATCAAGTTATTATATCTACACAAGCTAAATTACCTGATGTTCAAGAACCTCAAGAACAAACAATCCAATCAGGACTTTCAGGTTTGCAGGGTAAGGTAGAAATATATAATGTCTTTAAAGCACTGAATGACAAATGGGTTGCAGGGTATGATTATTCTCAGAGAACTTTATTTGAGGATATTTTATTCTTGGATAGGGCTTCACGCAACATAGGTGAAACAGTAGTTCTTGATATTTTCTCAATAAAAAATTTAATAAATAAGAACTCTTTGAACGAAGGAATGAGTGTATACACTCTGCTAAGTTCAATGTTGATGCAGAATAATTTTGTTGTGATGCCACTACCCGCATACTGTAATTTTTATAATGTTCAAGAAGTCAACGGTTTACAAAGTCCAAACACAGAGTCAACTTTAGATTTCGCAGATAATATGTGGGGGACATTCACAAATGTGGATTATAGAAAGTCTGGTCCAAAAATAGTTTGTTTTTACGTCGGTAAGCCATCTGACCAATTAGGTGTTTCAGTTAAACTTACAGGTATAGGGGATGATGGATTTGACTTGAGAAATCCTACAGGAAACCCTCTTATTGAAAACCAACTAGGAAAAAATGACTTTGATAAATCAAATAAGGTAGTTGGATTTAATGTAGATATAGGTATAAGAAATCAGAATGTTTTTCAGACCTTCAGTGTATCTCAAGACAACGGAAAGGCAACATCCGAATCCATCGCTGCGGTATTGATGATGGCCGACCAAACTAATACAAAGAATGTTGGTACTCAAAATGCTAGTTTGTATAATTTCTATAAAAGGAGAAGTTATCAGTGTGAAGTCAGCGCTATGGGTAACGCCCTAATTCAACCAACTATGTATTTCAATTTGAGACACGTTCCAATGTTCAATGGTCCATATTTGATTACAGATGTTTCACATACGATAACCCCAGGTGACTTCACTACAAATTTTACAGGAGTAAGACAGGGTATATATGATTATCCTGTGGAGGACAACTATCTTCAAAAGATAAATCAAAATCTTCTGACTCAATTAGAAAACTTAGTTATACAAAAGACAGACCAAAACACAACAATAACCACCACAAACCAAGGAAAAGAAACAAACCTAATACAAAATTCTAATAACCTCTCTGTAGATGCCCAAAATGCTTGTAGAGCGAATCTATCACCGCAATTTGATAGACTTGAATCAACTACAGGACAACTTACAAAATTGACCGCAACTGATTTCTCTAATAGTCTCAAAACCTATACAGGTACCGCACCTAACGCAGAGCTTCAGACTATAGTTTATGTTCTATCTTATATCCGAACATTCAGTATTGCTGGTGACCCTAAAGGAGAGTTTGTTGCGTATGATAATAACTTCAGTAATATTACTTTGGATAAACCAATAGCATCATCGCTTACACAGGATTTTGTACCTAACGTATATGCATGTATTAAAACCAAAACCATAAGTGGTGATAAATCATTACCGGCCGCGAAATTTAATGATGTAAATACCTACCTGAAATTTATGACAGGTCTTATAACACCGAGAATTTCACAGATTACAGGAGGAGTTTTTAAAGAAAAAATTATTGAATATTATTGTACTGCATTCCCTGCGGCTCAGGTTACCCTAGAATATTATGAATCAAACATAGATAGATTTTTGGGAATTTATGGTAGTATAGTTGACCAGGCAATTGCAAGTGCCGGAAGAGTGGGATTGAGGACTGATATAGGAACCGCATTCAATCAAGGAGGAGGAGGTCAACAAACAACAATACCGGCGTGTCCACCAACAGTATTATCAGGATTCTCACCACTGACAGGTACTACTGGAACTGTAATGAGTCTTTCAGGTACAAACTTAGAATACGTCAGAACTATAACGGTTGGAACAACTCAAGTGGATTTCAGAACAGTACAATTTATATCAACTAATAAAATAAAATTCTCAATACCACAAATAGTTAGTACACCACCACAACAACTACAAATATCAGTAACAACAACAGGAAATGCGGTACCTGTTACCGCACCTGGTGTATTCACTTTTATTTAATCTAATATATTTATATAAAAACAATTCTATGAATTTAAAAACAATGCTCGACAATTATTTGGGAAAACCAGTTAGGTTTTCAGAGCAAGACAATGGGGACGGCTCCAAAGAGGTTTGTGATTTGGACACCGGTGAGTGTTATATGGTCAGAGAAAGAGATGGTCTTATTGAGAGAGCAGGTCACCAACATTTAGCCAACAGAAGAGTAAAGGTAGAAACTGCCAAAGGAATTAAACAACTTTTAAACGGGTAAAAATGGGTATAGATAAAAAAATTCTAAGTGAAATAGAGAGATATAATTCAATTGTAAATTATATCAAAGAACAGGCTATTGAACCTCCTCCACCAGACCCAGCAGCAGATGCAGCTGCGGCTTTGGGGGCTCCAGCAACAGCACCCGCAGAAACACCGGCTGCAGATATCCCGAAAGGTATTCCAACACCTGAGCCTTTAGATGTTGAGTCAGACCCAGATGTAGAAAAATTGGATGATAAGGGTAAATCAACTGAGAAGAAAGATGAAGAGAGTGGAACTGAAGAATTAGAGATAACGGATTTAGTTGATGCTCAAAAAAATATCCAACAAAAACAAGACGAATACTTTGAAAACCTTTTTGGACAATTATCTAATTTAGAGAAAAGACTTGGTGAGATGGACCAAATCATGGGTAAGTTAAACTCTTTGGAAAGTAAATTAGAAAAATATAGGTCCAAGAGTCCTGAAGAAAAATTGAATTTGAGAGTCTATGATTCATACCCTTATAACCAAAGACTCACTGATTTTTTTGATGACAAAAAAGAAGAAATGGAAAAAACGGGAAAAAATGAATATGTTTTGACTGACGACCAAGTTAGTGATATCAATGTGAACGATATAAAAAATTCATTTCAACCGAGTGGAGAGGATAGAGAAGATTTTAAATTTAAATAATAAAAAGGGACCGATTGGTCCCTTTTAAATTTGACATATAGGGAAATCCCAATTATATTTGCTAAACAATCTAAATTTATAAAAAATGAGTAATGTATTAGACGCCGTATTGGCACAGTATGAAAAAAATCAAATGGGCGGGGCCCAATCGAAAATGTCGCAAGACGAAAGAATGAAAAAGTATTTCGCTTTAATCCTTGGTGATAAAGAGAAATCAGGTCAGAGAAGAGTGAGAATTCTTCCTACCACAGATGGTTCCTCACCATTCAAAGAGGCTTGGTATCATGAAATCCAAGTAGGTGGTCAATGGCAGAAGTTCTATGACCCAGGAAAAAATGACAACGAACGTTCACCTTTGAACGAAGTTTACGAAGAGTTGATGGCAACAGGTAAGGAATCCGATAAGGAACTTGCAAAGCAATACAAATCTCGTAAGTTTTACATCGTTAAAGTTATCGACCGTGATAACGAAGCTGACGGTCCAAAGTTTTGGAGATTTAAACACAACTATAAGAATGAGGGTATTCTTGACAAGATTATTCCCATTTGGAGAAACAAGGGTGATATTACAGATGCTGAAAAAGGTCGTGACCTAATCATCGAGTTGGCTAAATCTAAAACTCCAAAAGGAAAAGAGTATACAACTGTTTCAGCAATCATGTACGACGACCCAACACCTGTTCATACAGATAAAGACCAAGCTAACGAGTGGGTAAATGATGAGTTGTCTTGGACTGATGTATATAGTAAAAAACCTGTAGAGTATCTTGAAGCAATCGCACAAGGTAAAACACCAAAGTGGGATAACGAAAAAGGTGGATATGTCTACGGTGATGATGAAGTATCTGAAACCTCAATTGGTGGTTCCAAGTCTTCTAAAGTTACTGACCCACAAGCTGACGCTGAAGCTGACACTGATTTACCATTCTAATTTTATAACAAGGGCGGGTCAAACCGCCCTTATATTTTTTTATAATGACATTCAAAGTAAAAGAACATCCGAAAAAAGTTTTCGAAGCCGTCACCTACGATTTTACAATAATAGATAAAAACGGAAAAGAACTTCAACTCAGAAAATGGGAAGACTCTAATGGTGGTGGGTATTTTATTTTCGAGAATGAAGATTGGCTTGAGTTTCACCCCGATGAAGAATTGGACGATTTTATAACATACGATTTAGACTTTTAATTATGGCAATCAAGAAAAACGATTTTAGTAATCTGAAAAAGAAGTTCTCAACTTCTGCAAAATATAAACCCCAAAGATTTTTGGACTTAGGTGCCGATTTCTTGGATGCCGTTGGTTTACCTGGTCCTGCTATTGGACATATCAATATGTTTTTGGGTCACTCAGATACAGGTAAAACAACTGCAGCAATCAAAGCTGCTGTAGATGCTCAAAAGAAAGAAATCTTACCTGTGTTCATCATTACAGAACAGAAGTGGAGTTTTGACCATGCTAAACTCATGGGGTTCCAATGTGACGAGGTTGTTGACACCGAAACAGGTGAGTTGGATTGGGACGGATTCTTTCTATTCAATAACAACTTCAGCTACATAGAACAAATCACCGATTACATCAATCAACTATTGGATGCTCAAGAAAAAGGGGAATTGAACTATAGCCTATGTTTCATTTGGGATTCTGTAGGTTCAGTACCTTGTAAGATGACCTATGAGGGTAAAGGTGGTAAACAACACAACGCATCCGTTTTATCCGATAAAATCGGAATGGGTATCAACCAAAGAATTTCTGGTTCAAGAAAAGCGGATACCGAATATGAAAATACATTGATTATCATAAATCAACCTTGGGTTGAATTACCGGACAATCCTTTCGGACAACCGAAGATTAAAGCTAAAGGTGGTGAATCTGTTTGGTTGAACTCGTCTTTGGTATTTTTGTTCGGAAATCAGAAAGGTGCTGGAACTACAAAAATTACTGCGACAAAAGACAAACGTTCCGTTAAATTTGCCGTTAGGAGTAAGATATCTGTAATGAAAAACCACATCAACGGACTCGGATTCGATGATGGGAAAATTATTGTAACACCTCATGGGTTTTTGGCGGGTAAAGATTCAACAGAAGAAAAAGCATCTATCGAAGCATACAAAAAAGAATATGCCGACTATTGGAAGGATATTATTGGTGCTGAAGGAGATTTCACTTTGACCGAAGAGAAAGAAGAGTAATATGGTAAACATTCCTGTAAGCGTCGGTGAACTAATTGATAAGTTATCAATTCTTCAAGTTAAAAAGAATAAAATCTCAAATCCTGAAAAATTAGATTACATCAATAAAGAATTTGAACTTCTTTATAATTTATCTTCGGAGTATTTGAACAATTTGATAATTAAAAACTTATATCATAATCTAGTCAGTACTAATTCAAATTTATGGGAAATTGAAGATATCTTGAGAATATTAGAAAAAGAAGGTAAGTTCGAAGATGAATTTATCAATTTGGCGAGAAAAGTTTATTTCACTAACGACAAAAGATTCGATTTGAAAAATCAAATCAATTCTATAACTTCGTCAGAAATCAGAGAAGTTAAAGAATATGTGGACTACAGAAAGGAAAACAATCACCTCTAAATCAAATATGTGCCTAAGACTTTATTAGTAGATGGTGACAACCTTTTCAAGATTGGTTTTCACGGAGTCAAAGAACTTTATAACGATGGTTCTCACATAGGAGGGGTATACCATTTCATCAACACTATCCGGAAATTTCTTGAAGAACACAATCATGACAAAGTTATAGTATTTTGGGACGGAGATTCGAACTCATCCGTAAGGAAAGGTTTGTATCCTCAATATAAAGGAAACCGTCGCCAAGATATGAATGAGTACAAATACGAATCTTACCTACAACAAAAGGCTAGAGTAAAGATGTATTTGGAGGAGGTTTTCGTCCGACAGGTTGAAATGAAAGATAATGAAGCCGATGACCTAATAGCTTACTATTGTCAAATTGCGACCGATGAAGACATTATAATCTTCTCAGCAGACAAAGACCTCACCCAACTTATAAGTCAAAGAGTGACTATCTATTCACCTGTGGCAAAGAGGTATTTTAAGAATGGAGATAAGATAACAATCAACAAGGTTGACATCCCACATTATAACATCACTGTTACAAAAATATTCACAGGAGACAAATCAGACAATATTGACGGTATTGAAGGTTTGGGAGAAAAAACTTTGGTTAAACTTTTTCCGTTTATGCTTGAAAAACCATGCACTATCCAAGAAATATTGGATTATGCACGAAATATCCAACAAAAGAAATTACCAAAATCTTTAGAAAATATTTTGACAGGACGGACCAAAAGTGGTATACTTGGAGAAGAGTTTTACGTTGTGAATCAAATGATTGTTGACCTTCATAATCCCCTCATAAACCAAGAAGGTAAACAACTTGTTGAACAGATTCATACCGATACCATGGACCCTACTGACCGAGGTTATAAAAACCTTATGAGGCTGATGATGGAAGACGGCCTATTTAAATACCTACCTAAAAACGACGAAGCGTGGGTAAACTTCCTAAAACCATTTATGAAACTAACAAGAAAAGAAAAACGAAACACAAAAAAATGAAAAACATGAAAGAACACGACAGCATCAAGATGGAATTTTTGTTGACCCTGAACGACAACATCGTCGTCCAAAGATTCTTCAACGTCAAAGGTTTCAACCCTGAAGCAAAAAACTCTACCGAGTTTTATCATTTCATCAAATCCTTATCCGAGGAGCTACAGTATTACCTCAAAATGAAAACAGTTATCTATATGATGGATAACATGGAGGCAATCATTCATGACCCCAAGATTATGGATACGTCTTTTACCGAGGGTCCTGAAAACTTCTATCTTTCTGTGAAAGTAGGAGACCAGACAATTTGTCAGAGAATTTTCGATGGAAAAAAGTTTCCACCCAAAGTTCGTTACACCGTTGACGTAAGACCATATTTGAAGGATGTTCTTAAAGAACTGACTGACATTTTTTCAAATTCCGAATTATCTTACGAATATTGCGGAATTGATTTGAGAGATTGATATTTAAAATAAGAGGGGATATTTTCTTTGGCTATGAACAAAAACTTTGACTACTTAGGTAACACGTTTCAAATACAACTTATCAACCAACTAATAGAGGATAAAGACTTTGCATCCTCAATTGTCGACGTTCTTGAGCCATCGTATTTTGACAACAAGTATTTTAAAATCATCATTCAGATGATTAAAGAATATCATTCAAAGTATGAAGCTTCTCCTAACTTTGAAACAATTGAACAGATTGTAAGGGCTGAAGTCACCCAAGAATTGGTTGTCAAAATTGTTTTGGATACTTTAAAACAAATCAAAGATGCACCAGTTGAAGGGGCTCAGTTTGTTCAAGAGAAAGCTTTGAAATTCTGTAAACAACAAGAGTTGAAAAAGGCTATGGACAGAGCTCAGAAAATCATCACTGAAGGTGACTTTGAGTCTTATGACAAAGTTGAGGGTTTAGTAAGAGAAGCTCTTCAAGTTGGAGAAGTTGAAAAGAATGTTACAGATATTTTCTCAGGTTTGGATACTGTTTTGGAAGATGATTACAGACATCCAATTCCTATGGGAATAACAGGTATTGATAGATTGTTAAAGGGTGGATTAGCCAAAGGTGAGATTGGGGTCATACTTGCACCCACTGGTGTTGGTAAGACCACAATCCTCACTAAAATAGCCAATACCGCATTTAATCACGGTTATAACGTTTTACAAATCTTTTTTGAAGACAATCCAAAAATTATTCAGAGAAAACACTTCACCATTTGGACAGGCGTTGAACCTGACAAATTAGCCGAACACAGAGAAAAAGTAATGGATAAAATCTCAGAGATTCAAGATACAATGAAGAACAAATTGATTCTCAAGAAATTGGCTTCAGACACTGTAACTATGAATCATATCAAAAATCAGGTGAGAAAAATGATTGCTGAGGGAAATAAAATTGATTTGATTCTATTAGATTACATAGATTGTGTTCTACCTGAACAAAGTGCTAAAGACGAATGGAAGGCCGAAGGTTCAATTATGAGGGCATTCGAAGCCATGTGTCACGAATTAAATCTTGTGGGATGGACTGCAACCCAAGGAAATAGAAGTTCAATTTCATCTGAAGTTGTTACAACAGACCAAATGGGTGGTTCAATCAAGAAAGCACAAGTAGGCCACGTTATTATTACTGTGGCAAAGACATTACAACAAAAAGAGATGAACCTTGCAACAATAGCCATCACTAAATCTCGTCTTGGTAAAGACGGGGTTGTTTTCGAGAACTGTAAATTCAATAATGAATTACTTGAAATCGACACTGAATCATCAATCACATTCCTAGGATTTGAAGAGCAACAAGAAGAAAGAAAAAGAGATAGGGTCAAAGAACTGTTGGAGAAAAGAAAACAACGTGAACAACAAAAAAGTCCCTAATTAAATATCTACTTTTTTCAAAAAAAACTTATTTTTTTTTAATTAAATTTGTGGTCGGTTCATCGCCGACCATATATTTAATAAGAAAATCACCGATTTTTTAAATAAAATCATTTTACAAAAAAATTACAAAAATGGACATTTCAAACAGAATTTTATCAGACATCACGGTGTACATGAAGTATGCAAAGTACATCCCTGAGTTAAAGAGAAGAGAGACTTGGCAAGAGTTAGTAACAAGAAACATGGAGATGCACATCAAAAAGTATCCCCAATTAGAAAAAGAAATCCGTGAGAACTACATGTATGTTTACAAGAAACAAGTTCTCCCATCGATGAGGTCAATGCAGTTCGCAGGAAAACCAATCGAAATCTCACCAAACAGAATTTACAACTGTGCATACGCACCCGTAGACGATTGGAGAGTATTCTCTGAAATCATGTTCTTATTACTTGGAGGTACAGGGGTTGGTTATTCCGTACAAAATCATCACGTTGAACAACTTCCCGAAATTAGAAAACCAAGTAAGGATAGAGGTAGAAGATGGTTAGTTGCAGATTCTATTGAAGGATGGGCTGACGCTGTAAAAGTATTGGTTAAATCCTATTTTTATGGAGGTTCTCACATTCAGTTTGATTTCAGTGACATCAGACCAAAAGGGGCTCGGTTGGTAACCTCAGGTGGTAAAGCACCTGGACCTCAACCCCTCAAAGAGTGTCTTATAAAACTCGAAGGAATTTTGGATTCCAAGTCAGATGGTGAAAAACTAAGAGCTATTGAAGTTCATGATATGGTATGTCATATTGCTGACGCTGTATTGGCTGGTGGTATCAGAAGAGCGGCACTTATTTCATTATTTTCCGCAACAGATGAGGAAATGATTGGTTGTAAGAGTGGTTCTTGGTGGGAACATAACCCTCAAAGAGGACGAGCTAATAATTCCGCAGTACTAATGAGACACAAGATTACCAAAGACTATTTTATGGACCTTTGGAAAAGAATCGAGGCTAGTGGTGCGGGAGAACCTGGAATCTACTTGAGTAACGATAAAGATTGGGGAACAAACCCATGTTGTGAAATTGCTCTAAGACCTTTCCAATTCTGTAATCTTACAGAGGTAAACGTATCGAATGTTGTATCACAGGAAGATTATGAGGACAGAGTAAAGGCTGCAACATTTATTGGAACCCTACAAGCAGGATATACTGATTTCCATTATCTTAGACCTATTTGGCAAAGAACAACAGAGAAAGATGCTTTGATTGGAATTTCAATGACAGGTATTGGTTCAGGAGCTGTGTTGGGTTTAAATATGAAAGCAGCGGCGAAAGTTGTTAAAGAAGAAAATAAAAGAGTTGCTGACGTTATTGGTATCAACCCTGCAGCGAGAACAACAACAGTTAAACCAGCAGGTACAACTTCACTTACATTAGGTACATCATCAGGAATCCATGCTTGGCACAATGATTATTATATAAGAAGGGTTAGAGTTGGTAAAAATGAATCAATCTATTCTTACTTAAAAGATAATCACTCAGAGTTAGTTGAGGATGAATATTTCAGACCACACGATACTGCAGTAATTGGTATTCCACAAAAAGCACCCGAAGGGTCAATCCTGAGAAACGAATCACCAATTCAACTTCTTGAAAGAGTAAAAAGAGTTCAACAAGAGTGGATTAAACCAGGTCACAGAAGTGGTTCAAATGCTCACAACGTATCTGCAACAGTTTCCATTCGTGAACACGAGTGGCCTGCTGTAGGAGAGTGGATGTGGGAGAATAAAGAGTATTATAATGGATTATCGGTATTACCATACGATGGAGGAACTTATATTCAAGCACCATTCGAAGATTGTTCGAAAGAAAAATACGAGGAGTTGATGAAAACGTTACACGACGTGGATTTATCAAAAATAGTAGAAGTAGATGATAATACAGACTTATCAGGCGAAGCGGCTTGTGCCGGTGGAGCTTGTGAAGTAAAATTTGTCTAATGAAAAAAAATGATAAAAATAAAGGGGAGAAGTCAGAAAAACTTCTCCCTTTGTATTATAGCGAAGGTGACAGAATAATTTTCACAGAAGAGTTCCATATTCGAAGGGGACAATGTTGTGGGAATGGATGTAGACACTGTCCATATGACCCTAAGTGGAAAAAGGGTAATACTTTAATAAAAAAATAATCAAAGTATATTTATGGGATATGGCAGACGGAACAACCTATGGTATAAAATTCCCATTCAACGATTCTTTCAGAGGGGACTTTCTTGAGCTGACTGAGTATACCTCTCAACAAATAAGAGCTGATTTAATTCATCTTATTCTGACGAGGAAGGGTTCTAGATATTATTTACCTGAATTCGGAACTAGAATATACGAATTCGTTTTCGAACCTTTGGACGGTTTGACATTCCAAGCTATAGAGTCAGATATAAGAGATGCGATACAAAGATTTATGCCAAATTTATTGGTGAATCAAATTACCATCGAACCGGCTGATGAATCTATGGAGGTCAACATGGAAATGGGTCAAATAACTGCGGATGAAACTGCAAGACTTTATGATGTTTACAGACTACCTGGAAGGGGTACAGCCGAGTATACTGCAAAAATAAAAATAGATTATTCCACAAATGCTCAAACATTTGCCGAAAGTGATTTTATAATTATCAATATTTAAAAATAATGGCTAACCGTCAAATATCATATACGTCAAGGGACTTTGCGTCAATCAGGGTTGAACTACAAAATTACGTAAGGACTTATTACCCTGAACTGATTCAAGATTTCAATGATGCATCAGTATTTTCTGTATTCTTAGATTTGAATGCTGCGGTTGCCGATAACTTACATTACCATATAGATAGAAGTATTCAAGAGACTGTTCTACAATACGCACAACAAAAAACTTCTATATATAACATAGCGAGAACCTACGGTTTGAAAATCCCTGGTATGAGACCATCGGTATCATTAGTGGATTTTTCAATTACGGTTCCGGCGTTTGGAGATAAAGAAGATGAGAGATACTTAGGAACTTTGGTGAGAGGTTCTCAAATTATAGGTTCTGGATTGGTATTTGAAAATGTTGAGGATATTGATTTCTCATCTCCGTACAATTCTCAAGGTTTTCCCAATAGAGTTAAAATACCAAATTTCAATAGTAATGGGATTTTAGTAAACTATACCATCACCAAAAGAGAAATAGTTGTAAACGGAATTACAAAAGTATTCAAAAGAGTAATAACACCAAGTGATGTGAAACCATTCTTTGAATTGTTCCTACCTGAAAAAAATGTTTTGGGTATTACAAGTGTATTGTTGAAGGATGGAACACAATATACAAACATTCCTACAACAGCTGAGTTTCTTGGTGCTGCAAATAGATGGTATGAAGTTGACGCCCTAGCTGAGGATAGAGTATTTGTAGAAGACCCTACTAAAGTATCAGACCAACCAGGAATCAAAGTTGGAAGATATATACAAACTCAAAATAGGTTTATTACCGAATACACCTCTGAGGGTTTTAAAAAAATGACTTTCGGTGGTGGTACAAATACTGCACAGGATGCCTTGGACCAATTCACTACGTTAGGTACCACTTTGAATATCCAAAAGTATTCTAATAATATTTCCTTAGGTGCAGCTTTGAGACCTAATTCCACTTTGTTCATTCAGTATAGAGTGGGTGGAGGATTGAATACTAACTTAGGTACAAATGTAATCAATCAAGTTGGCACAGTTTCATTTTTTGTGAACGGTCCATCTGAAACAATCAATACAGCTGTTGTAAACTCTTTGAGATGTACAAACGTAACTGCGGCAATCGGTGGGGCTAACATGCCAAGCACCGATGAGATTCGTAACTATGTATCATTCAATTTTTCTGCACAAAAAAGAGCTGTAACAGTTCAAGACTATGAATCCATAATCAGGAATATGCCTTCACAATTTGGTGCACCGGCTAAAGTATCAATAACAGAAAACGATAATAAAATATTGATTCAAATTCTATCGTATGATACACAGGGTAAACTTACGAATATTGTCTCCAATACCTTAAAACAAAATATTGCGAATTATTTGTCAAATTATAGAATGATGAATGATTATATATCAATTTTCAGTGCTGAGGTGATTGATTTGAGTGTAGATGTATCTATTGTTTTGGATTCGGCTCAAAACTCAGGACAAGTGATTTCTTCTGTAATCGATAAAGTATCTACATATTTCAATCCACAATTACGACAATTAGGTCAAAATGTTTATTTGTCTGAGTTGAGAAGTCAAATACAAAATACTAATGGAGTTTTAACCGTGGCAGGACTAGATATTTTCAACGAGGTTGGTGGACAATATTCTTCAGCTGAAACTTCCATGAGATATTCAGACCCTGAGACAAGACAAATAGAACCTGTTGATGACACTATCTTTGCACAACCTAATCAGGTTTATCAAATTAGATTCCCTAATAAAGACATTCGAGTGTCAGTGAAGAACTTCCAAACAATTACATTCTCCTAACAAGTTTATTTTCCCTTGAGATAATCTATAATTAGGTTGTGTGTATTTTGTAAAAATACCACAATAACTATTTATCATAAAAGTATTTGATGGGTCAATCTTATCGTATAAGGACCGAGCTTGGTATTACAAAAACAATAAATGTAGAGCTTACTCAAGAATTTGAATTCTTAGAAATTCTATCTCTTAAACTCCAACAACAAGATGTCTATTCAAGATTGTGTGCGGACTATGGTGTTGTTGTAGGAAGAGTTACTGCAAACAATGGCTTGGGTATACCAAATGCCAGAGTTGCTATTTTTGTTCCAATAGAACAAATTGACCAATCAAATCCTGTTATATCGTCCATATATCCTTACAATTCACCGTCTGACAGGAATGAGGATGGGTATAGGTATAATCTTCTACCTTACGAACCATCTTATACAGGCCATGCAGCCACAGGTACTTTACCATCAAGATTAGACGTGTTGACAGGACAAACCGCTGTTGAAATTTATGACAAATATTACAAACTAACTGCAAAAACTAATGACAGTGGGGATTACATGATTATGGGAGTTCCTCTTGGTGAGCAAACCATAGTAATGGATGTTGATTTATCTGACATAGGAGAATTCTCTCTTACACCTCAAGACCTTATTAGAATGGGTCTAGCGACAGAGGCCCAAGTCGCGGGAAATAGATTCAGAACATCTGCAGATTTGAACTCCCTACCTCAGATTATAAATTTAACAAAAGTTGTTGAAGTTTCTCCACTTTGGGGTGAACCTGCTGTTTGTCAAATAGCTATAAACAGAGTTGACTTTGATTTAAGAAATGAAGCTAACGTTGACATTCAACCCACAGCAGTTTTCATGGGTTCAATTTTTTCAACTTCAGAACAATACGCAATCAAAAGAAATTCCAAACCCAAAGATGATTTTGGTAATCTTTGTCAGTTAGAAACAGGTCCAGGTCAAATTTTGGCTATACGTCAAACATTACAAGTTGATTTAAGTGGTAACCCTTTTTTAGAACAATATGAGATAGAAAAAAATGGTAATGTAATCGATGGTAACGGTGCTTGGTTGATTGAGTTACCTATGAATTTGGAGTATCTAGTAACAAATGAATTTGGAGAAAGGATAATTTCATACGACCCATCAATAGGAATACCAACAAAATCGAAGTATAGGTTTAAGATTAAATGGCAACAATCTTCTAATGCGTCTGAGCAATATAGAAGGGCGTATTATTTGATTCCTAACATAAGAGAATTCGGTTGGCCAAGTGATATACAAGACCCGAATCTCAGTAACATATTCAACTCTCAACTACAAAGTTCGTATTATTTTGGACTGGACTGGAGTGGATATACCTCAGGATTACAAGGGCAAGAAGCGGTTGATAAATTGGACCAAATTATAAATTGTGAAGACACTTTTTACGAATTTGAATATAACAGGGTTTATACGGTTTCAGGTTTAATAGACCAATATAAAGATGGTTCAAGAGGTAGGTTTATAGGAATTAAAGAAATAGATAACAATTCTTGTGAGGAAACAGTAAACAAAGTTCCAGTGAATGAAGGATTCAGAAATTTCGACCTTCTTTTCTTTGTTTATAGTATATTACTACAAATATTACAGATTGTAGGTGTCCCACTTCTTATTACATATCACCTTATTGCCGCACTTTGGAACTTTGTTGTTGATATTAGAAACGGTTTGACAACATTAGGATATGCAATTGGTGGTCTCATGACTTTAGTCGGTGCAATTGAGGTTATATTTGCCGGTACCCAATTCTCCTCAATTTTTACAAATCCAGGTGGGTTAGCCGGAGGTTTGGTTGTATTAAAAAAGGCTATCGCATTTACAACAACAGGTCTTACAATATTAGGGATAACTATAGGTATTGATATATTGACAAGACTTTTGAGGAGAAGGTCGTTCAACAGATTTTATCTTCCAATTCTTACTTACCCCGATTGTTCATCCTGCTCTTGTGGTGAATCATTTTCAGATTCAGATGTGGGAGGTTCTAAAGTTTCTTTATTGACACAATTTTCAAGTAGTTTTTTTTATTATGAGAAAATTTTACAATCTCTAACCTCTCAATATTCAAGTGAAGATGCTCAAATCGTTGCACTTTCATTCTCTCAAGCAATGGGAACTGTGGGTGGTGATGAGGCTGCGGATAATTATAAAACTACCGTGTCACCTGAAACAAATTTAGTGGATGGTAATGATAGGTTTTTTGCTTATTCGCCAGACCTACCTTTTGGTGAAAGAATCAACGTTTTCAATACAAGAAAAAAATACTTTGATGGAATAAATAAAATAAGTGTTTCATTTGATTATCCCGCAAATTCTGCACTACAACACTTTGATAACACCTTGACAGTAGTTTCTCAAACATCTTTTGAAAGTGGTACACTTATGACATTTGTTGATATTGCAAGAACACAAGATGTAAACTACACAACGACTGGTTCTACTGTCGCATCTGGATTCCCAAATGGGATATCGGGAACATCAATAAACCCAAGTTTATCACAATACCCTGTTGAGTATGCTATCAATCAAACAACAAATTCTCAGCCTGTAAATTATATACTTAGTACAGGTTCAACTATAACAAATTATAAGTTTCCCTCTGATATAGAGTATTATCAGGTTGTAACAGCTATCACTATAAGTGATGCTATACAGATTTGGGGTGGTAATACAACAAATGGTTTATTACCAACAATATTCAGTTCTGACACCGATATCCTATGGAACAGAAGGACTGGTTCAAGTTGGGGAGGATTGAGCATTACTACTTACCCTGTTTCAGCGACGTTTGCTGATTTCAATTCTCAATATGTTCTCATTCTTCAGAGAGGGGTTGACCCATATTCACCAAACTATGTAAATAGGTATGGTCTTGGTAAATTATTTGGGTATCCAAATGAAAATGACTACGTTGTCACAGCTTCAACTAGATTAAATATACCAATTCAAAAAAACACAGATACAACAACTTCTGTCCAAAAATTTAATAACCAAAGTAACATATTTTATCCATCACACTTTTTTAGACCTGGAAATGATTATTCTGCTTTTACAACATCTCAAGTAGGATATTATAGTTCTTTAGATGCTCAAAACCCAGGACCAAGTATGTTTAATTCGACGATAAACAACCAATATGAGGGAATAGTATCGTCAATATGGAATGACTTTTTTACAACGTCGAATAATGGATTGATTAAAGTAAAAAAGTATGAACAATATGAAGATTTGTCTGGCGCGGCTTATTATTACTTACAAGGGGGTAGGAGACCGAATGATGTCAGTACTTTTTACTATACAAAAGTATTATTACCAAGTTTACTTACAAATCCTCTGAATATAAATAACTCTAACTTGAACGTGATGAGAACAGACAGGCTCCCATCATCAGATGCTTTAGACGGGTCCAGCTGGAATAATAACCCGGCCCTACTACAACAAAACTTAAATTTTGCAATTTATGTGATAAGTTCTACAGACCAAGGGATATCAACGGTTAGCTTCGGTCAAGGTGCGGATATAATACCCCCTGACATTGAGGGACAACTTGCTTGGACTAATGTATTAGATTCCTTTAGTTGTGAAAATGCAGTTTCTTTGGGTTGTTATGAAAAATATAATACTAGCTTTGGTGTAAATAGAAATTGTGCCACAAAAGATGATGTTGAAAGTGGTTGTTATGTCTTTATGAGAAGACCACTTCGTGATTTAGGAAAAGACATAAGAAATTTTAATGAATGGGGTTTCAGATATAGGTTTTTCTTCGGATTATGTAGAGGGGTGTTGGCTCAATCATTTACAAATAATTGGTTGAATGGGTCACTTTTTACATTCCCAATACAAATAACCAGAAAATGGGGGAGAGATAATAGATTGAAAGAACTTAGATATCCAAGAAATCTAATATATTTTGATGCGTCTACAAATAATTTCTATTACAGAAGTAGTCCGTGGTTAGGGACACCAACGACTGGCTCATTCATAGGGAAACCAACGTTGGGTCAATCATTTCCAATGAACATTAGAAATTTATTATTTCCAACGACAATAATGAATTTGGGTATGAAAGATTCATTTTATGATGAGATAACTTTCACACCCTCTACTGCGGCTTATGTTATGAATAATTTGAATTCAACAAGTTATCAAGATACGTCCAACATCGTGAATTTATTTGTGATTTCTAGAATTGCTAACTCTACTTTCCTCACGCGAATCACAAATAATGATTCGTTGAATGTGTTATTCAGTAGAAATCCAAACATTCCTCCGAAAAACAGAATTGATGCGGATTTAGCACAAATGATGTCAATCAATTGTGAAATCGGGGTCGTACCTTTTACCCCCGAATATTATGATAGTACTGGTCCGGTGAATACAAATCCTGTCGTTATTTATGGTACTACCGCAGAGAATGCTCTTATGGGAATATTTTTCTCATCCACAACCTTTGACTTGCAAACGAAAGATTTTATTTCACCAGGAATTATAAATTTCAGACCGAATCCTTTCGTCCCAGCAATTACATATCCATATGGGATTAAATCTCAAAAAGTACCATTCTATCAATGGCAATTGAATCAACCGCAAAGTATATTTACAATATTTGGTAGTGAGAGGAACAATTGGGCTACAGACATTCCTGACATTGTTACCTCCGAGTATCAAAATTTAAATAGGAGAAATGTTACAACCCCAAATTATTTTGTACCGTCAAATACTTCTTTTGACATTTATCAAAGGGGATATATTTTCAACGTTGATTCAGTTGGAAATTATGACCCTAATGTTTGGAACTCAATGAAAAGTAAATTTATGATTGGTGCTCCTAATCATTTTTACTTTGGATTATTCAAAGGTAAAAGTGCTATGGATTTATTTAAAACAAAATATCTACCTAATGAATAAATTCACCATCATACCAGCTAGTTTGTCTTACCAATCTGCACCCAAAGTGGACCAAAAGGTAACAGTGACTTTGGAGGAAAAACAACAACAAATAACTGAATATGATAGAAACGCCACAATATCATTAGAAGATGTTTTTGAATCCGAGAGACAAGCTTCGAGAATTTATAGACCAACTTTCAAAATAAATTATCTCTATTCGAATACTTTGACAGGTACAACTAACTATACACCGTTCAGAGATAACTTGTTTTATGTGAATTCACTTGAATCAACACAAACAAACATATGGAAGGGGTTTCCACAATACTACGAATTCGATTTTTATAGACCTGATATAAATGACCAACATTTAGACTACTACGCAAAAAGTGCTTATACCTACAATTGGAATTATTATTTTTCTTACGCCTTCCAAAATAACCCTAATCAAGTTTTATATACCAACTTGGTTCCAATCAATAGTTGGGTTGCTAAAGATGGAATTCCATTCAGTATTCAAAATACTACTTTTAATGGAAGTAATGTCATAGCGTTCCAGTGTGTTGCACCACATGGATTGAGTGTTGGTGAATATGTGAAATTGTCCTTCAAATATGGAATAGTTGATTTATTCGAGGTTTATTCATTGGGTAATGGTCAGACAGATTCTGATGAGTACATTTTTAACATATTCAACTACGGATATACAGGTACAACATTTAATAATGGTAAAGTTGGTACTTTTAAAAGAGTTGGAAATCCTAACAATCTTTTAGAAACAACATCAGATTATTATGTCAGACAGAATAAAATATTGACAGGTGTTGATGATGCTCTGATGACTAAATCAGGTTTCGAAAAAAATATTTTTTTAGAAGAAAAACAATTACAACTAAGTTCTTTGACCCCTAATTTTATAACTACTATTGCTCAAAAAACTAGTAGTAATGCTTACAATGTTACCTCTTCTTATGATTTAGATATTACTACTTTAATAGATAATCAAAAAAGACCTTTAAGCGAACTATTCCTCACAATTATTCACAAAGGTTATACAGGATATTTCTACGACCCTTCCAATCCAATAGGAATAAAAAGAGGATGGGAGTTTAATTTATCATCACCAACAAACCCATATTGGGATAGAAATAATACTAACTCAAATTCAAATCTACAAATTTCAACATACACCAAACAAAACTACACTTTTGCATTTACAAAAGATTTAAACATAGGAGATATAATTGATGGGGATTTTTGTGAATGGAATAACTATGAACAGATAGAAAGGGTAATATCTCCACTTTATCATAAGATAAATTTCAATCCAAACGTATTTACACATTTACCTATAAGAGAGGGTTATTATTATAAACCACATCATTCGATGACCTTGAGGATTTTTTCAGATTACATCGAAACCGCTAATGTCGGGTCCGTAGATAATGTTCCGAGTTATTCTTACTACTCAAGTGCTGACCGACAATTCAGATGGAGAGATTTATATGACTACGGGTTTTTCGACAATATAGGAAGAGGAGTTGATTATCCATTTTTGAACAGTGCCCATTATCCATTTACTTCAATAGTTTTCAGATTGATTCCTGAAGGTGTAAATTTCAACGACAATCTATTTGGTATAAACTTCCCAATCAAACCATTATTCGATGAGTGTGCATAATTACAAAATCCCAAACACATCTTTAACAAGTGAATCTTTGACAATTCCGATAGAAATGTCTTGGGATTATTTGGGTATTGACCAAAGTATAGATTTATATGAGGAAGAAATTATAACTGAGGTTATTGGTGTTGGAAGAGACTTTGAGTTATCAAGATTTGCTCACGCACCGTTTACAGGACAACCATATAATCTAAAAACTGAAATAAATTATGAGTTCAATTTTCATTCAGGAACCTCACTGAATAACGTAACTAATTGGGTAAACACTTATTTGGCTGCTGGATTCAGTGTACCTGATGTTTATTATTATAGGAATGCTTTTGCGAACTCATTTTTCAAGTTGGATTTTTACGATACTCCTGATGAAAAAAAACAAATAAATTATCTCACAGCAATAATTCCTACACAACAAGGTGAAAAACAACCAGCAATTTTACCAAGAGCTTTGGTTGATATTAAAAAACCAAAATTTAAACTCGATTACGTTGGGGACAAAGAAGGGTTTTTCATTTATTGGTTGAAGAAAAGAAACTTTTTGGATATCAGTACCTTTTATATGTCGGCAAAATTTTATGATGCTCGGACTGGTTTCTTTTTAAGAATGATGAACAAACCACAAAGTTTTTTTCCAAACTCCCAATTCACCTTCGATACAACAAGATATTTTTATTATATAATGAAAATTGATTATCCGACTCAGACTTATAGAATTTTCGATTCGAATAACGTGAGATTCGGTCAACCAAATAACCCAGTCGTTTGGTATGAATTTATAAACCCATAATAATGTCTGACGTATATAACATAATCATATCACCCGAAAATATTCAAGGAGATTTATTCAAAGTAAATTACCGAGGTATTGAAGTTGGTGTGTATTCAGGAATGAGTCAGGTTTTGAGTGCCGGTCCAAATGGTAGTTCATTACTCACTGGTTTGACAATACCAATCCTGATAACTCAGACTGCGGTTGATGTTGGATATTATAGTCCATTCGATGGTGCTGTACTCCAAAAAGACGTTGTGGCTAATTTTATATTTTCGTCAACAACAACATCACCTTATGTTTATTATGTTTATAATACCTCTAATCAATTTCAGAAATTTTTGGAACTTTCAGTTTATACTGTTGATTGGGGAGACGGTAGTCCTCTTCAAGTCATCAATAATTTTACTCCAAACTTTTTGTCCCATACGTATCCAACCGCTTCCGCAAATTATACCATTACTTTACAACAGACAAATCCATGGGGACAAACTATGGTGAAAAAAGAAATTACATCACCATTTACAAACATAATTGCACCTAACCCCAACGGAACTGCGTTTTTTATTCCACAGGGTGGTAGTTGGGCTAACACACCAATAAGTTATGATTACATTTTCTCAGGTGATGCGGTGAACACGGTTGCGGCTCAAACATCAAACAACTATTTAACGGTACCGTTCCAAATTTCTGGTATATCTAAATCAAGACTTACTGAACTCCAACTCTACGGTCCCAATCAATATGAGTTATTCACACCAGTGATTGCTAATGGTCAAATTTGGGGTAATATTTTCGTTACTGCTTCCACATACACAGGGTATACAATTCAAGGAATAAATTACTATGATTACATAGACGGCACTACTAACTACTTCCAAGATTCATCGGGGTTCACGAATCAAAATTTAACAGCAGAACCTATTACAAAAAATGAAACTTTGATAAAAGCGGTGGACCAACCTCAAATTCAAACAGACGTTTTTGTTGAGAGGGGTAAGAATAGTGCATATGAGAGGGTTCAAAGACTTGGTGAGGTCGATAATATAGGGGACATGATAAATTACGGATACGGATTTTTCAATGTAGAGGAAAAGGCAAGTGCCATCTAAAAATCAAAAATAACTATTTATAAAAAAACTAAATTATGGCAATAGGTTCATATGGTACAATAAGACCCAGTGATGTTTCTCCAGAAGATGTGGAAATATTGATGGTGTATACGCCATCAAGAGATGTCACAGATGATTTCACTCTTACAAAATTAAATGCACCAACAATATTGAGACCTTATTTCAATAACACTCAGACAGGTGGTAATGCCGGTGTTGAGGTATTAGGTGGTTTATATAATTTGAGCTTACCAGCACAACAATTCAATGCTTTAGGAATTTATACTCTTTATCTTAGACCTGCTCAAATCAGAACTATTATTACTGATTGTGGAGTTTTAAGTGCTTTACCAACAGTGAAAGGGATAGTTGTAGATTTGGGTAATGTACCAGCCGAGTATCAAAATAAATTTGTCCCACAAGGATTGGTTGGATTTAGAATTGAATATTTGAATCCTGATGGTTCTAAAATACCTAATTTTTTCAGAGTGGTTACGTCTTGTTTTTTCTGTGAGCCCGTTGTAACAAACGAAACAAACTCAAATCAAAAAGCAATTAGATACAGATATGTAGATGGGACTTCAAATCTTTTGTTTCTAACACTTTCACCTTCATCATCACCAACTAACAACCCTAACGCCACACCTTTTATAGGTCAACCAACACAAGGGATTATTATTTCTAATACCTATTTCAATCCTGTTACAATAGAAATTGAAATGGTTGAGTATGATATATCGAGTCTTGGTATTGCTCTATATGGTAATCAAACTAAGTCAATTGACGATGGTATCTATACTATCTATGATTCACAAAACAATATCTACAGACAATACAATCTGTATGAGATTAGAAATGAATTCAATGCTCTATTGTATGAGGTTAAACAAAGTAGAGGTACTAACATTGATTTTAGTAAAAACTTTACCACGATAACAACATAATGGCACAAGAAAAAAAATATTTTTATCCCCCTGTGCCTGGTAGTGGTTCAGGAACCTTCGCTGACAATATAGTTGGTTTACAGACTGTCAACGGAGGGGGTTTGACTTTGGGTAATTTTGATTTCACTGCGGGAGTCACAGAGAAAGTAAACAGGAAGTTTAATGTTGGTGCTTTTTCTGAACCTATGACTCTCGATAGTATGAACATCGAAGATGTTTTTGAATCGAGAAGAATTTTAGCATCACAATTCAGAGTTTATCCGAATTACGATGTATCACAAGTTTTGAACTTCTCTCTATATGGTTCCTTGTCAAAAAGGTTCGAGGTTTCGGTCACACATATTATAAATTATTTTCCTGCAGCTTTAGAGGTAGTTTTCACTAATTTGGATTTTACAACAGGAGCAACAGCAATAAACGTTGTCTATGACCCAGTTGCAGATGAAACTTCATTTGATGTTACATTAGATAGAATCATCAATCCATTTGATATTGATTATAGTTTCAGTGCAGATACAAATATTGCAGCTAGAGAAATTACCACATCATATCTTAGAAATCTAACGAGAACTTATTTAGATTATTGTATAAACATAAATGATGACATTTTCAAAGTTGTATCTTTTACACCATCGACTTCGCTTACAACAGGAACTTTATCTTTCTTCGTTTCTGGTGCACCATTCGGTACAACAGCAACCACTGTTTATGATAACTTTTTAATAAGACCAAACGATTTTATAGTAGACAAAGTTTTTGCTGAAAGTTTTGATACGGTAGAACAATTCTTGATGAATCGTTTTACGCAACCAGAATATACAGCATTCTTCCAATTACCACAACAAAATAGTACAGGTCAATTCTTCACACAATATACTCAAGTAACATTCCCTAAGAACGGAAATTGGAACTTAGATATTGCGGGTGTGAATTTTGATAATTACCTAACTCAATTACAAGATATTGCGGTAGAACTAGATTCCTATAAAACTAATTTGATATCAAGATTTTTGGTTACAGATGCATTCAAAGAATTTGATACTCTTGGTCAAAAAGTTGAAAAAATATTGCAGATTTATGGTAGGAGTTTTGACCAAATAAAACAATTCATTGATGGATTGGCATTCATGAATTCGGTAAATTACAATCCAGGTAATGATATACCGTCACAGCTATTAGTAAACTTAGCTCAAACTTTGGGTTGGTCTTCTAATTTTTCTCCCATAACTGATGAGGATTTTCTTCAATCCATTTTTGGAAATACAAACGAGCCGAACTACCCTGGATACGCCAAAGCACTTACACCAACGGAATTGAATTATGCTTTCTATAGAAATTTAATTCTGAATGCTTCGTATCTTTTCAAATCTAAAGGTACAAGAAAATCTATAGAATTTTTACTCAGACTCATAGGTGCCCCTGATTCACTAATAGAATATAATGAACACATTTACCTTGCAGACCAAAGAATCAATATGGAGAATTTTGAGTCTCAATTTGCATCCATATCAGGAGGAACGTATACAAATCAATTACCAACATTATCTAATGTAACTTATAGATTTCAAGGGCAAGTTTTCAGTGCCTTTACTGCCACATCAACCTATGAGAGTGTAAATGTTTTTAGAGGGGAATATCCTGTCGACGACGAGGGTTATCCAAAGGCACCTGTAAACACTGAAACCTACTTCTTCCAATTAGGTGCTGGTTGGTATGAAACAACACCTGACCATAGAAGTCCTGACGAAGTTGTAAACACAGGACAAGTATTCACAGGACAAAATTTTGACATACAAACTCAACTTGTTCCATTCACATATGGTCAACAATATTTGGATAGGTTTAGAGATTTTCCATATATGACTTTGGGATATTCTTTAGAGAGAGTTGTTGATAATAAAAAGTCTTGGTTAGCAGATGATGACCTATTCAGAATTTCAAGGGATGCCAATTTCAATTCGTATTATTTTGTAGGTAATGAAAAGTTGGTGTTAAATGTCAAAAACGTAGATATATTCCTGAATCCAGCACAAGGATTACTTTTTGATGTTTGGAGGGAGTCTGTACAATACGATTATCCAATACCTGAATCAGGTTTGACGGTAGGATACCCAAGCCCTGGTGGTTTAGATTGGACTTTTGTCAACCCAGAACCTAAAAAGAAAACTTTTTTTGAATTTGCTCAAACTTTTTGGCAAAATATGATAAACACAAGGAATAGACAATTTATAACTGATGGTAAAACCGGTGGTTATCCCAATTTACAATCCTTGTGGTGGAAATATGTTCTTTCAGAACAACAGAC
>B570J29032_109959552_pt1 | contig 32513 bp, 35 predicted proteins | sample LakMenEpi16Nov12_FD_29032 | JGI IMG/M metagenome (IMG submission 29032) | reverse complement strand
GGAGGAATGATTTTCAAAAAGCAACTTTTACATATAGCTAAATATTCTAAAGAATTAATAGAAATGATTCAAAAAGGTTCACGATTGATGTCGTGGCAAGAAAATAAATTAGCTGTATCTTCCGCTATGATAGATGCAATTTATCATCATTTGGATTATGAATTTGGTAATAGAGCAAGTAAACTAAATAAAGAAAAATACGCTCATGGCGGTGGAGTTTCAGATGAAATAAACGACTTAATTTATGAAGTAATGTATCCATTAGATGTAACATCTCAAACTTGGGGAGCATTAAAAATGGCATATTACGATGCAGAAACAATAGAAGAAAAATTAGAATATATTGAAGATGCTCGTTTTTACACAAACATTGACGACCCATTGTATTACAAATTACTTGATTTAGAAAGAAATATAGAAAGAATACAATCGGAAGAAACAGACGAAGATGAATACGCTGAAGGCGGTGGGGTTAGCACATTCAAAGAAGGAGATAAAGTTACTAACAGAAAAGGCAAAAATCGTGGAGTTGGATTTATAGTAACTATTCACGGAAATGTATCTGCATTAGTTGATTTTGTAGAAGAAGGAAAGTCAGAATGGGTATCGTTGAGTGATTTGAAAAAAGTAAATAAATACGCCAATGGCGGTGGGGTTGGTCAAAAAACTTACGGAATAATTGAAAGGATAAATCATAAAGGATGGGAAGTTAAACACTTTATAGATAAATCATACGATGAGGATTATTGGTATTTTGTATATGATAGCACACCTTTTGAATTTAAGACTAAAGATGAAGCAATAAAAAGTTTAGACAACCTAATAAAAAAAAGAAAATACGCTAAAGGAGGTGGGGTTGGAGAAATAAAACACTATTATAATGGTATGTCAAAAGAAGAAATACTTTCAAAAACCATTGTTTATGATAATCAAGGTGAAACATTAGATAGATACACTATTTTTACACCCGATGGAAGTGTTTTTGGAATGAGTGAAAATGCAAGTGGATTTAATCAATATATCGGTGATGAAACTGAAATAGAAAAAGGAAAACATCTTGGAAAAAAATTAACTTCTGTTCCAAAAGATATTCAATGGGCAGTTCTTGACAGAATGATAGAAGAATATGCTGATGGAGGTTTTATGGAAGAAGTTGTTACAAAACCAAAAGTTGCTCCTACACCTGTAAAAACACCTAAACCAAATACAGATAATCCTTATAAACCAAAAACAAAAACACCACCAAAAGCTAAATATGATTTTTTATTATTAAATAAATAATTTATGCAAGAGTTCAAAATACAATATTATCAAGGAATAAACAGGATGAATCCTGAATTAGAGCGAAAAATAAAATTGAATCAAACTTCTCTTTCAGAAAATCCTGCATTTCCTAATATTGGTGGTGAAAGTAATTATCTTGAATTAATTTCGTACAAAAGGTTTTTAGATTGTTGTGAAAGAGTTAAAAGATATACAGGAATTGATAATATTTCAAGCCAAAATAATCTAATGATTCTTCAGAATATTCTTTTGCAATCCGTAACAGAACTATTTGAAATAGAAAAAAATTATAAAGAACAACTTGAAAAATTAGCAGTAGAGGTAGTAACTAAAGAAATGGAAATACCGAAGGGTGTTTTTGATTTTGATGTGAAATTAGTTCAAATGGGAGAGATAAGCAGTCAAGGTTTTCAAAAATCAAGTAAAGAGCCTACTCAACAAGAAATAGAAAATCAATTTACAACTGATAATATTCCTGCTCAAGAAAATTTTAAATTAGAAAAAGATAAACGCAGATTTATTAATTGCTTAGTTCAAGGTTCTTCAAAAAAAGGACATTATATGTTTGAACTAATAAGAGATAAACTAACTTCAATAAATTCAAAACTTCCTGATTTATATGGTAAAGTAATGTCAATTAATGATTTAATGTATTGGCTTTTGTCAGATGCTCAAATAAATCAAATGGCATCAAATACTTCATCAATAACAGGAAAAGAAGAAATAGAATCAGAATCAGAAACACCTAAACTAAAAATAGAAGGTTTATTTCACCCTGTTTTAGTACACGAAATTATTAAAGCAGTTATGGAAGTATTTGGAACACATGGATTACCCGATGACCCAACATCACAAAAGATGATTTTAGAAAGTACAGATACTTTATCTAATGAAATATGGGATTTAAGATTAGGAGTTGTAATTTGGGAAAAATATTTACGCTCTTTGCCATTGGAAATTTTAGAGGAAGGAAACAGAAATATTCAACATTATTTATTTGCAAAATTTTGTCAATTAAATAAAGATGAATTTTTTAATTTATCATCAAATATTTTGTCCGAAAAAAAAGATGGACAAAAAATAATACAAGATATGATTAATGAAATTAAATCAGATTTGAAGAAACAAGAATATCAAAAAACTTTGAATGAAGATGATGATGAATATTTTTCTTTCGATGACCTTTAAAATGTAAAGAAAAACAATAATTTTATAAAAAAATAAAGATGAAAAAAATAGTTAAAAAAGCAGTAAAAAGAAAAAAACAACAACCAAAAATTGTAAGATACTATTTTGAAGATGCTCCACAATCATATTCAAATGGAGGAAATGTAAAAAATGAGTATAATCAGCTTGTAGGTCGTGTTGATGATGAATATTACTTTTTGAATTATATTTTTCATCATTCAGATGGTTTCAAAGGTGCAACAGGTGATGTAATTATGCCTGTATCTAAAAGTTATTATGACTATGCCATGAGTAGAGAAGGTATTATTGAAAGATATATTGATTCTATGGGAGAAGATGAATGGATAGATGTTATAGGAATAGATAGAGAAGAATATGAAGATGAAGATAAATTAATTGAAGCTATTGAAGATGGTATTTATGATTTGTTTTTAGCAGGTCAATTACATCCATTTGAAGAAGTAGATTATTATGCAGAAAGCGAAATGAGAAAACTTCCTCAATTTCAAGATAGCGATGAATTTCCAATATTTGAAGTAGTAGGTGGAGGTAGAATTTTTAGTGATGATATTGCTTTTGATGATATTTATAATCAAGAACTTTACGATAAAATTAAAGAAGTAGAAGGGTTTAAAGAAGGTGGAGAATTAAACAAAATGGTAAAAATATATTACAACAGCCAAATTCCTTTTTACAAAAAAGATAAAAATAAATATGAGATATATGAAAACACACCATTTATAGTAGTTCCTAAATCACAAGTAAATGAAGTTATTCATGACCATTATGTAGAAGGAGATTGGAAGAACTATTTAGTTCCTGAACTTATGAGAACTGAAGATAAAACTAAATACTCCAATGGTGGTGGGGTTAAACAATCTAATGTTTACGAAATAAATGGAATAGAATATCTTGTTTCAGAGCCAACTATGTATAATGGCAAATACACAGGTTGGAATTGTTACAAAGCAGTTTTTGAAATGAAAGATGGAGAAAGGCATTTGAATTATGATAAAACAAAAACTTTTGGAAATAGAGAATGGTTTAAAAATGAAGATATTTTAAAAGGTAAAATAGTTGAAGATTATTTTGCAGATTATTTTGCTAAAGGCGGTGGGGTTGGAATGGACAATAATACATTTGCAAATGTTCTTTTAGATTATGGTTTTTTTGAAACAAGAGGTCATTATAGTATCAGAAATTTTATAAATAAATCAAAAGGATATTTTGCATTTATTGATATGAGAAATAGAAATGTAGAAGTATTCAAAGAGGCTATTGAAGGAACAAATTATCAAGGATTTTCAGTTACATCACTTATTGAATTTTTGAATAAAAATGGTTTTGAAAGCGGACATAAATACTCCAATGGTGGTGGGATAATGGCAGATGGTCGTATTATATTACGAACATTTAATGGTGTTGGTGGTAACAAAAACAAAACTTACAAACTTATTAAAGACGATAGGGATTCCGATGGAAAGCCATACTATACTTTAATTGAAGAACCAAGTGGAAATATTATGGCACAAGGGGATAGTTTTGAAGAAGTTAATGGATATGCCAATTTAATGAGTGGCAAATTTAGTAAAGGCGGTGGGGTAAGACAATATGCAGGTGGTGGTATAATAAAAGTTGGAGATAATGTTGTTATAACAGATGATTCAAACGAAAATTATTACGATTACCTTGATAGGAACTTAATTGTAACTAACATAAGAAAGGATAGAGATGGGGATTATTTGTATGATTTAGAAGATGAAGATAGTGGGGAGGAGTTACCATTTTCTTTTAATGAAAATGAAATAGAACTTTTTGCTAAAGGCGGTGGAGTTGGTAAAATACCAAAAAGCATATTAGTTAATGTAAAAAAATTGGCATTAAGAGATGGGTATGATTATGGAATTTACTTTAACAAAAAAACAAATGAATTTTCATTTTCAAGATTATCAATGTCTGATTTTTATGATAAAAATATAGAGCAATTAGTGGCTAAAGTAATTACGTATAAAGAAAATGGGATATTAAAAGTTAAAGTTGAAAACATCTACGCAGGTGGTGGTGGAGTTGGGAAAAAGTATTATTGGATAACAATGGATAGGGATTACATTGATGAATATATTGATTATGCAAGTCATATGAATAATATGTTTGAAGGTGAAATTTATACCCAAGCACCGAATAAAGTAGCATTTGATACTGAAAATGATATGTTTGCTTTTACAAGTATGATTGAAAATCATAATATAGATAATGATTTGGAAGAAGGGGATGAAGAATATATCCATTATGAAGAATTATTTAATGGAGAGCCAAGAGAAAATATATTTGATAAAATTTCTTCAAAAAACTACGCAGGTGGTGGAGAAATTTATAGTTTAGGTAATAGTGAAAATACAGGACACTTTGGCGATTTATATGAAGATGATTTTTTAAGGTTTGAAGAAGAAGGAAAGATTATTAACCTAAACAGCGATTTATCCGCAGACGAAAAAGGTGGTTGGCACGATTATTTTATATCAGATGATAAATATGCTAACGAGATTTCAAAAAAACTTATCTCAAAAAGTGGTTCTACCTACGCAGAAGGTGGTTATACGGCAAATGGCAATTTGAGAAAGAGGTTTGAGGGTTACACCGATGAAGAACTACAAATATTCAATGGCGATAATGAGGAAACATTAAAAAATTGGAATAGAGAGGATGCCATTGAGGAGGCAATCCACTCCGTTCTTGAAGAAAGCGATGAATATGCCAAAGGTGGTAAATTAGGTGAAGATTTACAAAATTATTCTGATTATAATGAGTTTTATGATGTTGTTTTTGAATACATAAAAAGAGAAGAAAATTTAACTGAAGCAGAAACAAAAAATATTTGTATTGTTAATGAGTCTATAATTGAAGCAGAGTTTGATAGTGGAAGTAGTCCAAGATTTACAGGTGATGTAATTTTAGGTTATCTTTCAAATGAAAGGGGATATATGGCAAAAGGTGGTGAAGCAGGTATTCCCGAATGGTCTGTAACTATAACAAGCGTAGACAACGATACTTATGATTGGATAGGTTTTGCTAAAGATGAAGATGAAGCATTATATTTAGCAGAACAAGAAGCAGGATTTGATAGTGTGGAAACAGGAATAAATATGATTACCGATGAAAAAGGAAATAAAATTGAATACGCAGGTGGTGGTGAAGTAGAAGATTGGATGGAAGAAGCGTTAGAATCTTTGATTGAAGAAACAGGTTATGATGATTTAAAAATTACTTACGTTCATTCAAAAGAATTTTATTGCGAAGGTAGTGATGCTGAATATCGTGTTTTCGAAACAGAGGAAGATGCAGAGGAAACGGCAATAGAAAGAGTTCGTGAAGATTTGGAAGAAATACCTGAAGCATTTAATCAAGAATGGTTGAGTAATTTTTTGGAAGCAGATAATTTTTTCAGAGAAATATTAGAAGAACAAAACTATGGCTATGCTACCGATATTATGACAGAAGATGATGACCTTTATGCTAACCGATTAATTAGAGAAATGGTTGATTGGGGAATAATGACAGAAGAAGAAGCCATGAGGTCTGATGCAGAACAAATAGCATCTGATAATATTCAGGATTTTGTAAATTTGTTGACTGATGACCAATGTACTAATGGTGCATTTGAATATTATGCCAATGAATTTGGAAAAGAAGAAGCATATAATCTTGCTTTACAAAATAATCTTATAGATTTTAAAGAAGCAAGTGAAAATGCAGTTATGTTAGATGGTATCGGACACTTCTTATCGTCATTTGATGGACAAACTATATATTTATCTAAAAATGCTGTCGCTTACAGAACTAATTAAAAATAAAAAAATGGCAATTACAACTAATAATAATTATAAATCACCTAAAAAAAATATGCCTGTCATAAAAATGTCAAGAGGTGGTGAAGTATCTTCTATGGATTATTCTGAAAGGATGGAGTATATAAAAAATGAAATTTTACCAAAAGTTTCAAATACTATTAAAACCTTCAATATTTATAGTAGTGGTTTTTCTTATGATATGAACCAAGATTATAAAAAAACGTATGAAGAAATACGCAATAAATATAAAAGTCTTTCAGATTATGATGAAAATAGTCTTGATGAAAATACAATATATCGTGTAGATGGTTGGGAAATATTAAGAAAAGAAATAGACCCTGATACAAATGATGTAATTGACACACAAGAATTAGAAATGGTTGAAAGTGGAAATACTTACAATCATAGTTATTTAGGTTTAGTTGATGTAAATTTTCGTATTTACCAAGACGAAGAATATGGTAAATATATTTTAATAATGCACACGCACATTGGAGGTGATATTCGTGGAAATTATGATAATGCACTAATCTTAATAGGTGATGATAAAGACGAATTACTATATAAGTTTTACGAAGAATTTTTGAATGGAGTATGTTTTCTTATTTTAAATTTTAAAGATGGTAGTTCATTGACTTTCGATAGCACCCAAGATAGTGATATTTTCTATTTTGAATATATTGATGAAGATGAATTAGAAGAAGGTTCAACAGCACACCATGTACTACAAGATTTTGAATCATTAAGTGATTATGATGCAGATGAATTTATTGAAAATATCAATAATGAATTTCATAAATCATCGAATAAAATGGCAAGTGGCGGTGAAATAAATGATAGACCAAAGGCTTATATTCAAATATTAGGTTATCCCGAAGGTAAATGGTTGGATTTAACTGAATTTTCTAATGGAAGTGAAGTAATTGATTATATCACTCAATGGATGAATAATTTGAATGAAAAAACAGGAGGAAATAGAGAAGAATATGAAGTTGCTGATTATGAAGGATTCGGAAATATTTTATTTTCTCAATACATGGGAGAAACTGATTTTGACGAAATTCTTGAGGCTTACAAAGAATTTGAAAATACAGATTTTCCAAATGAAGTAGTAGAACAATATTTTAAAGATTTAGGTTTTAAAGAACTTACAGATGTTATTGGTTCTATGGAATCTAATTACTATGGAAGATTTGATTCTTATTCTGATTTTGCCTATGAAATGGTGGAAAATGAATCTTATGTGGCTTCAGAAAGAGATATGTTCGTTACAGACACAGACAAAAGAATTATTGCAGGTGAAGAAGCAGATAACTTTACTGATTACATGGATTTTGAAGAATTATTAGAAAATGCACCAAATACTAAAGAAAAATATGAAGAAGAAAAAGATGTATTAGAATATGCTTTAGATAATGCAAATGAAGATGAACATGATAAAATTATTGAAGAAATAGAAAATTTAGAAGAAAAATATCAAAGTTTAGCTTATGAAGAAGTGCATGACAATCATTACGAATATGTGTATAACAAATTAGAGAATGATTTACAAGGCTACCTTGAAGAAATGGGAATGAATCCTAATGATGCAAGTTTTGTAAGAATTGACTATGATGCAGTTGCAGATGAATTAATGAATGATTTCCATGTAATTGAAAATAATGGTGATTATTACTTTTTTTACGTTTATAACAATGGAGGTAAAGTAAGTTATATTAACAAGCCTTCTAAAAATAATACTCATTATGTTGTAGAACTAAGTTTAGGTAAAATAGTTTCAGGATGGGAAAATAGAGATAGTGCAGAAGAAGATAGAAAATCGTTAGTATTAAAATATCCAAAACATAAATTTGGTATTTACAAAAAAGACAAATTAAAAGAAAAATACAACTTAGATACTGAAACATACAATGACTATGTTGATTTATCAAAAAATATAGAAGAAAAAAAAGTTTCAATAAAAAAACAAGCAGATAAAAAAGAAGTAAATAAAGAAATTGAAGAACTAAATGAAAAAATAAATTCTAAATTAAAAGAATTAACAGGAAGCAGTTCAAAAGATGAAGATAAAATAGAAAAACTATTTCAGGAAATAAAAGAATTAACAAAGAAAAAAGACAGGTTGGCACTTTCTCATTTTCATAGTACAGGATATATGTATGCAAGAGGAGGAAGAACGAGAAAACTAAAAAAATATTTCAAAAAAGCTAAAACAGGAGTAAATAAAGCATTAGATTATTCAAGAGAAAAATACTATCAAGCATCTGATTATGCTGAAAAGAAAGATTTGAAGGGAAAAATAAAAAGAGGTGCTACTAAAGTTTGGGATAAAACTAAACAAGGTGCATCTTGGTTTAAAAGACAATGGGAAGAAGCCGACTTTGGTGATGGTAAAGGAAAAGCAAAATTCTTCAATGATGGTGGTGTGGTTGAAAAATTAGCAGATTTGATGTCTTACACCGACTATCTTGTTGAAGGTTGGGATGACCCACGAAAAAAAGAATTAGAAAAATCATTTTTTGGAAAAAATATAGATGTAAAATTTAAGTTGATAACAGGAGGGGATTTAGATTTAGATTTAAAGACTGAACTTGAAAAAATAAAATTACTATCTGATATTGTTGATTTCGATAAAGTAACAGGAAGAATCAATTATGAAGAATTAAAAGATAATACTAATTTAATGTTTTATAAAAATGGTGAATTAGTGATGTCTTTGAAAGGAGATTTTAATGAGGATAGTCAAGAATTAGATACTACAATTACTTTGGGTAATGAAAAAACAAATGTTTTTAATTATCACCCTTTTGATGGTATGGGCGGTGTAGATTATTCAGAACTTAATTTGTTATTAGATAATGAATTAAAAGAATTAAATACATATAGTGCCGTTGTTTCAATCGAAGGGTACGAAGAATATGCCGAAGATGTTGAAGGATTAGAAAATGCAAAATCTTTAATTCAAGATATTAAGGCAAGTACAAGATTTCAAGTTTTGAAAGGTTCAAGTGTAGGTATTGGTAAACGAGTAGATAATGATAAAGTTGTTGCAGAATATGAAAAAGGAGGTCGTATTGATTTATTTGAGGATTATACAAATATTCCATCAAGAGTTAATGAAGTTTTAGAGAGATATTCAGAAGATTTAGAAGATGGAAATTATGAAGGTATGACTAATGCTTTAAAAGAAATTGAAGCGTTAGGATATACTTTTAACTATTATGTTGATGGAGGTGCTTATGGTTTAAGACCTATTGGAGTTAATTTAAATGAATTAGAAGGTTACGAAGATGAAGAAGATGATGATAAAATGGCAAGGGGTGGTCATGTAAGTAAAGGTGAATTAGTTTGGAAAAAATTAAGAGATAGTGAAAAAAGCACATTTTTATATGAAAATTTTACGCCTGAAATAACACCAAGAGGACAAGAAATTTTGATTGGAAAAAGTTATAATTTTCTTCCGAAGAACGTAAAAATAGCATTGGAATCAAAATATGCTAATGTTGATGAATATGCAGATGGTGGACAATCATCAAAAAAAAAAACTATCTAAGTGAATACTATGATAGATTTGATGATGGAGGACAGGTTTTTTCGGGTGATGTTGTAAAATTTAAATATGAAGGTAACGATTTCATAAGAAAAGTAGAAAGCATAGATAATGAGGATAATATTGTTGTAAACATTGCTAAAAATCAAAAAGTTACAATAAAACCATCTGACATTATTGAAATAAAAAAAGAAATTGATAACAAATACATTATCACAAAAAAAATAGGTTTAAATGAAGAAAACGCTGATTTTTTACTTTCATTAAGTCCTACTTTTGCCGTTTGGTTGGCAGATGCTCTTGTTGATGCAGATGCTAAAGTTTTTAGTCCATTTATGGAAAATAGAACAAGAGAACAATCAATAAAATTTATAAATGAAAACCCAAGAACAATAACTCAATTACGAGAAAGAATTAGGGGTATATTAGATTGGTTACAACATCCTACAACACGGAAACAAAACCTTCGTGAATTATCATTCGAAGAAGCAGAGAGAAAAGCTAAAGAATGGCATGAAGAATTAAAAACAACAGGAGGAGATATAAATTATCAAGAACCTACCGACAATATAATTTTAAAAGAGTACCCAAAAAATGATTTTGGAATAGAATATTATTGGGTACTTATCCCTTCTCATTATTGTGATATTGAAAGTGCAAGAATGGGTCATTGTGGTAGAACTAATGTAGGAAATGTGTTGATTTCACTACGTTCCAAAAGACCATATTCTAAAAATGATACAATTACTGATTCTCATGTAACTATTGCCTACGGAAAAGATGATAGTATATTCTATCAAGTAAAAGGAAAGAAAAATCAAAAACCTTCCGAAAAATACTTCCCTTATATTTATGATTTGGTATTCTCTTTAACTGATGAAAATAGCGAATTAAAAAATAAATTTAAAAAGCAGATAGAAAAATTAAAAGAATCAAGAGAATATATAATTAATAAAATAAAAGATGTTTATGAAAAATTGAACAAGTATTTGAAAATGACAATGCAATTAGGAGAAGAATATATTTATATTAATTACTATTCTAAAGATAGAAGTAAGCCTATTCAAGACCTTAAAAATTTATTTATTGCTGAATATGATTTGTACGATTTAAGTTTCAAGTTAGAGAAATTAAAATTTATAGATTGGCAATCCGAATACCTTTTCCTATTTCAAAACAATGATAGAAACATATTTAAATTAAAGGAAAAACTATATGAAGTAAGAAATATTAGAGAATATGAAGAAGTAGAAAATGAGATTAAAAGATTAGAATATGAACCTATAAAAATTTTTAAAGAAATTGAACCTTTAGTCATAGAAATAGAAAAGTTGATGAATGAATATCTTAATATACAGATACCTAATTATCTGAATTTGGATTTTGAAGGTTTTGGTAGCGAATATTCTACTTCAGACGATTATGGTTGGGAAGAAATGACAAAAGAAGAAATAGAAAAAATAAAAAATATAAAACCTGAATTATTTAACAACTTTAAAGGTTCTCTTATTTTATATGAAAAAGGAATAATTACTGAAAAACCAAATACAACCATAGAAATAAATTATGATACAAGTAAATATTATCAATTAAATGAAATAATAGACCATGATGATTATAGTCAGAGTTTCATTTCAGATATTTTGTCAGGTAATCCGTATGATTTTATAAGTGGAAATTTTGAATACTTTTTTGAAGAAGCAAGTCAATATGTAAGCGATTTAAATAATCAACAAAAAAATGATATAATTGATAAAATAGTTGAAATAACTAACTATCCTAAATCAGAAGTAGAGCAAAATGGTATTGAATATTATTTAGATGGAGAAGATGAAAACTTTGATAGAGATGATTTTGAAGAAATAAGGAGGTCAATAGCAATAGCAGGTGAAAATGCAGAGGTTGATGGCTACCAAGAAATATATTATAACGAACTAAAAAGTGCTTTATTAGAATTAGGTGAAATATCTGAAATGAATGATGTAAGATTAGTTATGAAAATAGATTTAGCAAATCATTTAAGTATTGAAAGTATTGTAGAATATTTACAAGAATTAGAAACTAATGATTTAGAAGAAGTTTTTCTTAGAGCATTAGCAAATGGAGATATTGAAAAACCTAAATTTAGAATAGATGATAGAACTTCTCCATATATTGACATTAGTGATTATTTTGACATATATAATTATTAACTTAGTATTATGAATAAAAAGAATTTCAAATTACCAAAAAGTAAATTTAAGCGTTCTTCTTATGAACTTGCTATCGAAGAAGGAAAAAGAATGTCTGACCAAAATAAGTCATACACAGAAATTAGGGAAACACTTGACGAAAAATACCCTTCAGAACAATTTTATATGCAAGATATTATGGCAAGTATTTTACAATACGCCATAAAAAATAAAATGAAAGATAAAAATATGTTCAAAAAAATGGAAGATGGAGGTGGAGTACCCAATACTGAAAATTCATTTAAGTTACCTTTAGAGATTGCAGTATATGTGCCTTCAACTAAAAATGTAAATGAAGTGATTTCGGTTGATGAAATGAACGAAAGAGAAAATCAAGTAAAAACATTTCTTGCAGAAAGATTTGGAGGATATACCATGTCAGATAAGTTAGGAGGATATGTTGACAATAGTGGTAATCTCGTAAATGAAGAAATAACACAAGTTGTATCTTTCGCTACAATAGAAGCATGGGAAAAATACAAAAATGAATTAGTTGCTAAAATATCAGAATGGGCAGATAAATGGGGTCAAGAAGCAATAGGTTTAGAATTTGAAGGTGATATGTTCTATATTGAAAAAGAACCTGCAATGGTTATGAAAAATGGAGGACAACTATGGATTCAAAATGCCGTAGAAAAAATGAAACAAAAAGGAACTATTGGAGCATTTACAAAACAAGCTAAAAGAGAAGGATTATCAACTACTGAATTTGCTAAAAAAGTAATGCAAAACCCTAAAAAATATACTTTAAAAACAAAAAGGAGAGCGATATTTTTTAAAAATACAAACCCTGAAAAATTTAGAAAATGAAAATAACAGAAAATCAATTTAGAAATATACAAGTTCTTTTTACAATTTTGTTTGCTGTAAATATAGGTTTCACAATTTGGAACATATATGAAACACATCAAAGTCGTGTTATGGAAAGGCAAATACTTGAAGAAAAACTCAATCAACTAAGAAACGGAAAAAAAGAAGAAGAAGAAAATTAAAAAAAAGTTGACAAAATAAATATTGTTGACAAAAAATCTTTATTATATTTGTCGGTAATGATTCTGTTGCCGACATTTTCATTTTAATTAGTGTATAATATTCTAAAAAACATCTATGGTGTAAGAAGAATAATTTGCCTTTATTAATTTGATATTGTTTCGCAACAATAATTTTAACTAAAAAAAATATTATGTCAGTCGAAAAAGTACACGAAAATTTAATGAGTGAAGAAGGTATTAAATTTAATCAACTTCCTGAAAACATTCAAAAGAAAATTAAAGGTTTTAATTTATTGTACGCTAAATTGGAAAAACAACCTGATGATGAAAAACTATTTAATATGGTTCAAAAACAGAGTATTGATATTGCCGATTTAATACAAAACTTTATTGAAGAAGATTTTGATGATGATGATGATGATGATGATGATGATAAAAAAGACGATAACAAAAAAGATGTAAATAAAAATAACAACGAACCTAAAAAAATAGATAATTCTAATAGTGATAAATCTAATGTTAATGAGCCTAAAGTTGTTAAAAACACAACTTCATCTAATTTTGGAAATTTAGTAATGGAAAAGAAAATTCTTATGTTAATATCTAAAAACGAAGAAGGTAGAATAACAATTAATGATTTAAAATCAATTATTGGAAAAGAGCCTGATTATCCTGAACAAATCGTGAATAATATTAAATTAAGAAAAGTATTTTTATCCGCTTCATATAGATTGGTTTAATGAAAAGCGAATTAGAAGTTATTGAGTTTTTTAGGCAAATACATAAACTCATTCAAAAAAATGGACTTGAAAAAGTTCTCAACCAACTAAAACAAATAAATGTTTTGAATGGAGATAAGTTTGAAAGGGATGTTTGCGATTATATTGTAAGTATTACTGCAAATAATTACTTTATAGAAAAAGGATTAATTCTCAATTCTTCTAAAAGAGGTAAGGTAAGTGAAGCAAGAAGAATGTGTTTTGCCCTAATAAAAGAACATTTAACTTTTTCTGATGAAGAAATAGGTGTTTATTTTGGTGGTCGTTCAAGGCAATATATAAACAGAGAATTAACAAACTTACCTTTGAATCAAGACAGATTATCTAAAGTAGAATCGAAATTTGTAAATGACTTTATGGAATTAACAAAAAAGGTGGTAGAATATAAAAATACATATTCATTACAAAAAACATAGTAAATATGAAATATCCATTTTTTAACAAAAAAGGTAGACCTACACAATATGAGCAAGGAATATGTAAGAAAATAAATGAAATGCTTAGTGATAAAAAAATATCACAAAATGAAATAGATGAATTTATTAGTAATTATGGACATCCTCAATCTACCGAAGAATTAGAAAATTTTTATTCAATTTTAACAGGTGAAGATGCTGAATCTGAAAATTCTGTTAAATATGAAGAAGAATATGAAGAAATTGAAGATAGTATAAGTGAAAAAACAAATGAACCTACCATGACAAATAATGATAATCAAAATGAAAGTGGAGTAAATTTTAATCCATTTAGTGAACCTGTTGTAGAAAGAGAATATACAAAAGGAGCATTTCAATCGCAAGAAGAACAACTTGCAGAAGATGATTTTGGTTTTACTGAAGAAGAAACTCAAAAACCGATAGATGATATTGAAGATGCAAAAATAGAAGAAGAAATAGAACAAGATATTCCTGAACCACAATTTAATAATACCCAAAGTCAATCAAATTATGGTGGAGAAGGAGAAGAAGAAGGTGAATTAGGAGAAGGAGAGGAAGATTTAGGTTCTGAAAAGTTAGGAGGAGATAATTTACAAGATTTATCACCTGCACAAAAAAGAAAATCAGCAGAAAAAACTGCTGAAGCAATACTAAATATGTATTGTAATTTTGCACCTCTACCATTTAAAAAGTGGGCATCTTTTAATCCAAATCATATTCAAAAATTAGTTTTCGAAAAGAAAATTGATATGGATATGCAAGTTGAACAAGGTGTTACTATCAGAGATTATATCAATGGAGTTAATGAACAGGTAGAAGAAATATTTAAAGTAAGTCAAGAAACAAGAGAAGAAATAAAAGACCCTCTTATTGATGTTTTAATGGAGCAAGAGTTAGCTTTAACGCCTACTCAAAGACTTCTCATAGCTGTTGGCGGTCATGTTATAACAATGGGTTTTTCTGCATTTCAATTATCACAGAATAATAAACAGGCACTTGAAACATTTGAAAGATTTCAACAAAATGCAAGTGGAAAAACACAAACATCTAATGATAATACAGAAAAGAGAACAAGACCTACACCTTCTTCACCACAATCAGAACCAATGTCAAAAATGGATAGACAATCTGTTGAAGAATTAATAAGGCAAATGGAAGGAGATAATGATGATGATGATGATGTTTTGGATAGTATAAATGACCCAAATGTAAGCGTAGATGAAACTTATGATGAAGAATAAATTCAATTAGAATGAGTTTAAGAGAGCCGATATTGATGTGTGTAACAGGAAAAAAAGGAGTAGGTAAAACTTACACTACCTTGAAGCACATTGATGATTACACAAAAAACAATAAAAAAACAGGTAAAAAAGCAAGAAAAGTTTTAATTTACGATATTAACATGGAATACACCATGTTTAAAGCAATTTCAGTAGAGGACATTCCAAGATTCACAAATCAATCAAAAATAGAAGTAAGAAGGGTATTGCCTATATTATCTAATGGTAGAATGGCAGGTCTTTCAGATATGTTAGAAATATTAAGCACAATAATTGAAAATTACAGAGGTGGTATGTTAATTTTAGAGGATATTAATAGATATTTAATTCAATCTAAAACAACAGATGTAATTGGACTTTTAGCAACCAACCGACACAGAGATTTAGATATTATCTGTCATTTTCAATCATTATCAGCACTCGACCCAAGAATGTGGCAAAATACAAGTTTTGTTAGATTTCATGCTCAAATAGATGATATAAAAAGATATTCTCAAAGGATTCCTAATTTTGAAATGTTTAAAATAGCACAATGTCTTGTGGAGTATAAATACTTAAAATTAGGAGATAAAAGATTTTATTGTTTTATTGCTTGTGATGAAAACTATATTGCAGGTAATTTTTCAAAAAAAGACTTTCATGAGGCTTGTTTAAATTATTTACAACAATATCCAAAAGGAATAAATGAAATACAAAAAAAATTTGGAAGTGGTTTAGATGCAAGGAATAAAGCAATAAAATCAGTAATTCAAGAGTTTTTTCAAAAATATTATAGAGGAATTTAAAATGGAAAAATATAAAATACTTATAAAATTTGCTTCACGTTCAAGAGAACAAAAATTCTTTAGTTGCTTAGACAACATATTAAATTATGTTGTGGATAAAGAAAATTTTTGTGTTTTAGTTTCTTTGGACATTGATGATGTGTCTATGTATAATCAAAACACGTTGAATAAATTATCTACGTATTTGAATAACCATCCAAATAATTTGATTATAAAATTTGCAACAAGTAAAAACAAAATAGATGCAATCAATCGTGATGTAAATGAAATTAAGGAAAGATTCAATTTTGATATACTAATTAACTTTTCAGATGATATGCTTTGGACAAAACATGGATTTGATGAAGTAATAAGAGAAAAATTCAAATTACATTTTCCTGATACAAATGGAAATTTGCATTTCAATGATGGTTATACTAAAGAAAGATTATGCACCATGAGTATAATTGGAAGAAAATATTACGACAAATACAACTATATTTATCATCCAAGTTATATTTCGCTTTGGTGTGATAATGAATATACAATAGTTGCAAAAAATCAACAAAAAATGATTTATTTTGAAGAAATAATATTTGTTCACAATCATCCATCAAATGTTGGTGGAATAGTAGATGAACAACTTAAAAAAACAGAATCTTTTGCAGAAATAGATTATAATAACTTTATGAACAGACAAAAAAATAATTTTCAATGAATTTTCAAGGACAAAATAGAGAAGATGAATTTGTTTATCAATATTTTAAAAACAAATTTGGTGAAGAATTTAAAGGAAGCGTTTTAGATATTGGTGCTAATGATGGGGTAACTCTAAGTAATTCATATTTTTTGATTACTCAAGGATGGAAAGGGTATTTGGTTGAAGCAGGTAAAAATCCATTTTATAAATTAGCTTCTCTGTATCAAAACACTTCAAAAGAAATAGTAAAATGTTATAATTTGGCTTTAGGTCATAAAAACGAAATTGTTACATTTTATGAAAGTAAAAATTTAATAAATCCAAATGATATAGGTTTAGTATCATCGGCAATTTCAGAAGAAACAAAAAGATGGAGAAATGCAGGTGTTGAATATGAAGAATATTCTGTTTTAATGCAAACATTTGATGTTTTTTGTAATCAAAATGAATTGTCTGAAAAAATATTTGATTTTATAAGTATAGATATTGAAGGATTGGATTGGGAAGTATTGAATCAAATAGATTTAGGTAAATTTGGATGTAAATGTTTGTGTGTAGAATTTAATGGAAAAGAAAAAGAAAAATACGTTGAATATGCTCTTAAATATGATTTATACCTGTCGGTTCAAAATGCAGAAAATTTAATATTTGTAAAATAATGAAACATTGCATAGTTAATTTTTCAGATTATAAATTTGCTTTAGGACAGAATAGATTAAGAGAATCTTTAATTCAACAAGGTTATCAAGGTGATATAATTACTTTTAATGAATTTCATCAGGTCGGTTCAAAATCACATTTGGAAGTGCCATACCAATTCAAAGTTTTTGCTATTGAAAAAGCAAGACAAATGGGTTATGATGTAATCCTATATTGTGATGCTTCTCTATGGGCAATAAAAAATGTAATGCCTGTTATACATTATATTATTGAAAATGGATATTTGTTAGAAAAATGTGGATTTTCTGTTGGTCATTTTTCAACTGATTTATGTTTAAGTGAATTTGATATTTCAAGAGAAATTGCTTTTTCTATTCCTTTACATTCAGCAGGATTTACAGGATTAAATTTTAGAAACGAAATAGCAAATATTTTTTTTGAAAAATGGTTACAACGAGCAAGAGAAGAAAAAACATTCATTGGAGATTGGAATAATAATAGTAGGCAATGTTCGAAAGATGAAAGATGTTTGGGTCATAGACATGACCAAACTACTGCTTCTATTATTGCTCATGAGTTACAAATGAACAGAATAAATCCACATTTTATGCAATATAATTATGATGGAGTAATTACAAAACAAGAAACAATATTTAATTGCAGGGGAATATGTTAATAAATTTATATGAAAAATAAAAAAAATTATTCAAAAGAAGAATATATCAAATTTTGGGGAGAAAATGGATATATTGAAACATGGGATGGTCATAAGTATAATTGGTCAGAAGAAATAAAAAATTTAGTATTGAATCAAATTGGATTTAAAAAAGACAAAGAAGTTTTAGAAATAGGTTGTGGTGCAGGATATTGGACTAAATTTCTTTGTGAAAACTCAAAATATGTTACGGCAATAGACTTAATACCGAACCCACCTTTGAATGAAAAAAACTTTAGATATATAGAAAATGAAAATTTACAATTCGATTGTAATAAAATAGATAATGAATCTATTGATTTTGCTTTCTCTTTTGGAGTTTTTTGCCATTTGTCAAAAAGTGCTTGTGAATCTTATTTAAAAGATACTCTTAGAGTTTTAAAAAAAGGAGGAACTGCAATATTTATGTATTCAGATGATAAAGGTTTAAAAGAATTTTATAAAGATGAAAATTTTGTTGCATCAAGAATTTATGGTCAATACAATGACTATTCTGACTTTATGCCAATTTTAAAAAAATATGATTCTGAATGTAAGAAAATATTAGAATTTAGAGATTTATTAGTTTTAATAACAAAAAAATAAACAAAAAATAAACAAAAAATGAACAACTCACAACTATTGGATATAATAGCAGGTGCTTTATATTCCACAAAAGAAACTCAAATGAATAGTTATAATTTGGGTAAATATGTAGTAGAAAAAAATATAGAAGGAGATATTATTGAATGTGGAATTGCTATGGCAGGTAATTTTGCATCTATGATTTTAGGTGCTACTTCTTTTCCACAAGGACAGAGCCGTAAATTTTGGGGTTTTGATAGTTTTGTTGGAATCCAATTAGCAGGTAAAAAAGATACTCAACAAGCAGGTATAGGTGCAATAACACACAATACAGATGTTCCTTATGAAGATTTGTTGATTAGTAGTGGTATTACATCACATTCAAAACAACAAGTTTTAAATAATTTAAATGCTTGGGGTTTATCAAAATATCAAATTGAACTTGTTGAGGGATGGGTTCAAAATACTATACCATTAGTTAATGATAGAATAAATAAAATATCTATTTTAAGATTGGATATGGATGTTTACCATCCTACAAAATATACCTTAGATATGTGGTGGGATAAAATATCAAATGGCGGAGTTATAATTATTGATGATTGGGCATTAGATGGAGTAAGAACTGCGTGTTACGAATTTTTTGAAGAAAAAAATATTTCTCCTGAAATACATACGATACCAAATTCAACACCAACGTATTTTTTCAAGTAATTTAAAATTTATGAAATTATCTATAACAATAGCATCTGTTAGCATAAGAAAAGATATGCTTGATAATCTTTTAGCTGAATTAAATAAACAAATAGAAGAAAATAATTTAAAAAATGAAGTTGAAATATTGGTAGATGATGATGATTCTCGATATTTAGGCACAAAAAGAAAAATGATGTTAGAAAAAGCAAAAGGTTTATTTACTTGTGCTATTGATGATGATGATTTTATAAGTTCAGACTATGTTAAATTAATTGTGGAAGCTATAAACAAAGACGAATCAGTTGATTGTTTAGCAATTAATGGAGTTATTACTTTCAATGGTTTAAATCCTAAAAAATGGTTTATTTCCTGTCATTACGAAGATTGGTATGAGGAAAATGAAATATATTATCGCACACCTAACCATATTTGTCCTATAAAAACAGAGTTAGCAAGATTAGGAAATTTTGATGATGTAGCATGGGGAGAAGATTATCCATTTTCGCAAAGAATGAAATCTATTCTGAAAACAGAAACAATAATTGAAGAACCTTTGTATTATTATCAATATAGTACAGAAAATTCATTACACGATTACCAAAATAAGTAAATATGAGTGATAGTAACATTTTTTATGTAGGTGTTTCAAGGTCAGGAAGTCATTGGCTAAGAATAGTTCTTGAAGAATATATGCAGGGTAAAAGTCCTGTATCTAATTTTATAGCTTGTAAAGATGATATTAATGTACTTATGAGCCATTTAAATGATTTTAAAGGAACACATGATATGACACTTGACTTTGAGGCAGAAAATGTTATATACCTTTATAGAAATCCAATAGATTGTATTTTTTCTAATTTGAAATACGACCAAACAACTATTGACAATATAGAATTAATAGATAAATATTTAAATATTTGGAATAAACACATTCAAAAATGGGTGTTCGATGAAAAATTTACAAAAAGAAAAGTAATTCTTTCCTATGAAAATCTAAAAAAAGATTTTGTAAAAGAATTTTCGAAACTCTTAGTGTATCTGAATTTAGAAGTAGATGAAAAAAGAATTATTTTGGCAAAGGAAACATATACAAAGAATAAAATAAGAGAAATAGTACACGATAAGAAAGTAATAAATAATGAAACAGATTATGAATTACAAAGAGAAAGATTTGTTGATTTGTTTGGTAAATATATTTTTGATAAACTACCTTTAACACATAAAGATATTTGTATATTTCCTGAAAAAATATTTGGTTAAAATGAAACATTTGTCTATTTTGATTCCTACTTTACCTTTGAGAATTGATAGTTATGCTTCTTTAATTAAAAATATTTCAAATCAAATTAAAAAAAACAACTTAGAGGATAAAGTTCAAATATTAACTTTTTTAGATACAAAAGAATTATCTGTTGGTGAAAAAAGAAATATATTATTGAGAAGTAGTATAGGAAAGTATATTTGTTTTATAGACGATGATGATATAATATCAGAGGACTACCTTCAAGAAATATTTAATGCTATTCCTCATGATGCAGATTGTATAACATTTTTGGGAGAATACATAGAACAGGGTTTTAAAAAAGATTTTGTTATAAGCACAATGAATAGAGATAACTACAATGAACCTAATTGTTTTTATAGATTGCCTAATCATTTGTGTCCTGTAAAAAGAGAAATAGCTTTAAGTAGTTTATTTTCAAATAAAAACTATGGAGAAGATTCTGATTATGCGTCAAAAATTAATAAATATATTAAGAATGAGTATCATATTCGAAAAAAACTTTATTTCTATATGTATGACGATGCTAAAAGTCAAACATCACCTACTAATGCTAACAAAAAAATATACTAATGGAAAAAATTGAATATATAAAAGTAATGGGTATTGGGTTTGAAGGTTTAAGCGAAATTGGTAATTACATAGTAATTTGGAATGAATCTAATGACACTAAAAAATTAGATAAAAAGGAAAAAAAGTTTGTTAGTTTGAACGAAGCAAAAATATTTTTTGAATCCTTGTGTTACGATAAGGCAATATTAAATGAAAATATGCCTGAAGATAATAATGTATTAGATTGTTATGTAAAAACAAAATGTTAAATTTGAAAAAATAATTATTATGAAAAACGAGCATCAACAACAAGTTGCAATGGCAACCGAAGTAGGTAAATTGTTACCTGAAACAAAAGAGAAAGTAGAATACTACAAAGAAATCATAAAAGCAGAAGCAGAACTAATTGATAGTTATGAAAAAAGGCAATCTAAATGGTGGATTTCATCAGTAAATAAAGCAAAAGAAAAATCAGAAATAATTAAGTTAAGAAATTCAATCATTCAAAAAAAGAAAGTATTTGAATCATATTTAAAAAGAAAAAATCAGTACGAGAAATGGTTGGATGAAATGGCTATTGAAGTAAATGATAAATTTGATAATGTAATTGCTATTGCTAAAGAAATACCATTTTCTTCTAATCCAAGACTTCACGATGGTATTGCAAAATGGGAAGAATTGTCAGAACAAAATTCTTTGCAAGACAAGGTGGAAATGTATTTGTTTATGAAGAATGAAATAAAAAACTACGAGAAATTCAATAAGAAAAGACTTTTTGTTGACTAACTTTATATTTATGCTGAATGAATTTAATCAAATATATTTTAAAGAAATTTCCAATAGAATAGAAAAACAACAAATACAATTTGATTTAGCAAGAATACATTCTCATAGACACATATCAAGGTGTTTAGTATACAGCGAATGGATATTAAAATGCTTAAAACACGAATTGGATTATGAAAATAATTTAGATTTATTATTCGCAATTTCATTTCATGACATAGGTAGAATACAAGAAGGTATTGATAATACTAATTATCAGTCATCTTTAATTGCCCAAGAAGAAATGACAAAAATGAATGTAGATACAAGAATCATAGAATCAACAAAAAAATTAATTCAGGAAAAAGATAATTCTGATAATTACGATATTAAAAGAATGATTTTACATGATGTTGATTGTTTTGATATTATGCGACCAAGTACAGGTAGAGGTGGTATAATTGGATTCAACAAAGATTTTTTATGTTTATTTAAATCTAATCAAAACAATTATCAAAATGAACTTATTAGTAAGTGTTTTAACCTAATCAACATAACTGAAAATGAATCATTTGAAAATGTTGATTGTTTAAAAAATATTTTGAAATCAAAATTAAATGAGTAGTTTGTCAATATGTATTTGTCATTATGATAACGAACAAAGAAATCATAATCTAATTACAATTTGGAATAAGTTAAATTTTCAGATTAGAGAAAATAATTTAAAAGAAAATGTTGAAATACTTATAGATACAGATACAGGTCAATCTTATGTTGGAGAAAAAAGAAATAGACTATTAGATAAATGTTCTAAAGAGTATGTGTGCTTTATTGACGATGATGATGATATATCAGATAATTATTTAAAGGATATATTTGATAACTTAGAAAACAATGATATACTTTTTTTAAGAATAAAACACATTGTAAACGGAGAGTATAAAAAAACAATAGTTCCTTCTTTACATATTGAAAATGAAATAGGAGAATATTACTTTGTTAAAAATCATTTTCACCTATGCCCACATAAATTATATTTAGCAAAAGAAATTTACTTTCCAATTTCTTCATTTGCAGAGGATTTAGAATATTCTATAAACCTATCAAAAAAAATATATTTACATAAATATTTAGAAAATCCAATTTACATTTATCTTGATAATATAAATACAAGTCTTACAAGGAAATGAATCCTTTGAATAATCAAAATTTTACAAAGTGGTTTGATAAAAGTGTTACTATTGATGAATACAATAATCCATTAGTATTTTATCATAAGAGTAGAAGTAAGGAATTATTTTATTTTTTTGAATTAGAAGGTAATATCGAAAAAAATCCATTTAATACTGACTATGGAGTTTATTTTGTTAAAAAAGAGTATGCTCATTATGTTCAGCATTTAGGAGAAGGTTTAGATTTTTTATGTTATTTGAAAATACTAAATCCTTTTATTATTCATGATGTAAATGGTAAATCACATGATATGAATGGAAATAATTATGAATATATTTCCTTACATAAAGAATTTTGCTTGGACAAAATAAACAAAGGGTTTGATGCAATAATCATCACTAATATTGCTTACACACAATATATCGTTTTTAGTTCCTACCAAATAAAACACATTAATAATGTAGGTTCTTTTTCTGAAGAATCAAAAAATATATTCGTTTAACTACATATCTAAAATATTAGGTATGTGGCATATTATGTACGAAGCACCATATACTTTGTCGTAGTTTTTAGACCATTTCACAAGTTTTTGAACAAATTTGAAATCATGTCCATAACCATTACACTTATCCCAATTAATAGATTTTAAATTTTTATGGAAAATACTTGAAGTACCAATACTATGTTCAACACATTCAACATTTTTAACTTGAAGTCCGTTAGGTGTGTATATATAATCATTGTAATATCCCCAATCTAAATTTGATATTTGAGAAACTACTGATTTAATATGATTTTTACCAAACATATCATCTGTATCAAGATACATAATGTAATCTCCTGAAGCGTATTTTAAACCTACTGAACGAATATTTCCTGAAAATGTACTTTCCTTTTTTACAAAAAAATATTTTATTATTCCTTCTTTTAAAGGTTCTGAAAAATTATTACAAAGTAAAGATTGGGTTAATTCACAACCATCACAAACTATAATTAGTTCCTTATTATCATAGTCATTCTGTAAAAAAGAATTTACTGAACGCATGAATTTTTCTTCTCTATTTGATGCACAACCTTCGTACTCACCAAGAAAAGAAGGCATTATAACACTTATTTTCATTTTAAAATCTTATTGTTGTTTGATTCTTATGTTCACAATATATTGAAGTATCTACATATACAGGTATTTTTTTGGCATCTAAATCATAAAATAAAAAGCTATCAGGGTGAACAGGAGAGCCTTCTTCATATCTAAAACAAAATTCTTTTAAAACAGAACGATGTATTAAAATGCAACCAATACCACAGCTAAAAACTTGTTTTATTTGACCATCTACAAATGATAAATCGGTTTCATCAAGATTATATGATTCTCTAATATCTTCACCAAAATCTTCTAATTGCTGAATCATCAATTTACTTCTTTCCCCAACTTCGATATGATACATTGCACCTATTACTTTTTTCTTAGCATCCAATAATCTCTCAATTACATTTGCAGGAGGAAAAATATCAGTTTCAAGGTGTAATAAATAATCAAAATCTTCATCTAAAGCCTTCAATCTACATTGTTCATGAGATTTTGCTAATGCCCATTTGAAATCAGGAAATTGAGAAGGAGTAACTCTACCCATATTGAAAAAACTACCCAAGTGTTTGTATTTTTCTTTTGTTTCAATATAATAATCTCTTACTTCAGAATTATCACACAAAAACAACTTAGCATTTTTATAAGTAAATGATGAAACATTTTTCATCCATTCATTAAAACAATAATCTTTTAAATCAGCAGTAGGACTTGCTATCAATACTTTTTTCATACATTAATTTTTACAAATATAAAAAATATTATTGACATAAAAAACCTAATAATATCAATACATACAAAATAAAGTTTACAAAAAATAGCAACAATAAACTTTTTAAAAAATATTTGTCAATAGTTTTTATGATTTACATTTGAACTTGTCATTTTAAAATTTAAGAAAATGTTTTCTAAAGAGATGTTAATTAATGCAGGAGTTACTTTAGCGGTTGTTATGGTAGCATTGTATGTTCATGACACTTATGTTAAACCGACAGGTACAGCAGAGTAATTGAAACAAAATTGCCAAGTGGTAGGCAGTTTTACCACAGAAATAGATTTAATTTAGTATTTAATAACAAAAAAAAGTAAATGATGAAAAATAGTTTCAACATTGACCGATACCTAAACGAAGCTGAAGAAAGATTTAGTGGCTTCTATGGTGATGATTATGACGATTTCGAAGGAATGGATGATTTTGACCTTTTCGAAGGTGAAATCTATGATGATTTTTCAATGGCTGAAGGGCAACCTGCACCTGCTAAATCACCATCCCCTTACCAAGTAAACGTAACTAACACTACGGCAGGTTCTTTGACATTAGTATTGTTTGGTAAAAACCAATTCTTATTGTCAACTAACTTTGGTTCGTCTGTTGGTCTTATCGTTGCACCTGCTCAAACAAACGTGTCTTACTTGCAGTTGTTACAACAATCTGCTGACCAACCATTCGAAACTTCATTGATTCGTATTCAGTCAGCTTCTTCTACGCAAGTTACACAAATCTTGACAATTAGCGTTACTGATGCTAACGGACAAAGTGCAACATTGCCTTTAATCACTCAAAGTTACTTCTCTGCTTACCAACAACAAAGTGGAATTTTGGATGTGCCTTACCAATTAAAAATTGATGGCAACACTTCAATTACTACTACAATTTTGGCTAACACATCTGTAACTTATACTTTCTTCCCTGCTGAAAAAGTAAATGTTTCTAAAGGTCTTACAGGTTCAAGTGCAGTACAAGTTTATGGAAACCCACAAGTTAATCTTGGTGGTATGACTTTCCCTAAGCGACCTTCTCTTGCTAAACCAAGACCACGCAGAAGATTAGGCATGAGAGGTGATAGAAGATAATAACATCACATACCGAGAAAAATAATATATAGGAAAGGCAAACCATAATGTTTGCCTTTTCTTATTTAAAAATTAACTATATGAAAGATAGAATATCATTACAAGAATTAATTGCTTTAAATAACACGCCAAAAGCAAAAGCATTGGTAGTAAAATATGGTTATTCACCTGCAAGAAATTATGATGATTTGACTTATAAGTTAATGAGATTTACAAAAGACTTTCAAGAGGAGGCTTTAAAAGAATTGGCTAATATTCATCCACACAAAGATTTAATACTAAATTATAATCAATTTGAATTGCCAAAAAAAATAGAAGAAAATGAAAAAAGTAATGATGATATGTGTCAATGTAGATTATGTCGTCAGAAAAGATTACAAAACCAAATGAATTATGCAAATTTTGAAGGTGAAGTAACGCAAACAAATGATAAAAACGAAAAAACAAGCAATCCGTTAAAGGATTTTGCTCCCACAATATTAATTGCTACAATGACCTCATTTATTGTAGTTGGATTATTAGTAAATGTAAAATGAAAGGAAGCGGTATAGACATATCACATCAATTTATTTTATTAGAGGATTCTCCTATATTAAATATTCAAGGAAATAATGTAGAAGAAAGCGATAAAAAATTAGTAAAAGGAACTATTGTTGAAGGTTCTCTAAAAACAAGGATTGTAAAATTAGGAGATTTAAAAAGACCATATAAATTTGTTGAACTAAAAAATAAAAAAGGTTATTTATCTCCAAGAGTTGTGAATATTTATATTGGAAAATTTGCTAATTTAGAGGGTGAATTAACCAATTCAGAAAATAATGGTGCTGATGTGAGTTTAAATATGTATCAAAAGCCACCAAAAAAGAAAAGAGTAAAAGATATTTTTATAAATTATGGACTTCCAATAGCAGGAGGTTTTATAGGATATAAAATAGCTAAAAGAATGGAAGCAGATGATAAAAAAACATTAGGTTTTGTAGTGTTTTTTGCATTAATTGGTTTGATTCCAAGATATATGTTAAACAAATAAAAAATAAATTATGATTTACGTGGAAAATGATTTTTATTCGAATTTCAACGCAGTAAGCAAGTCAAATGATGAAATGGCTATGCAGTCAATTTTAGTAGACCAAATATCAAATTTGATTGCATACAACAGAGAAGAAGTATTAGATTTACTTAGGAAATCAGAAATAAAACTACCTCCTAAACCAAAAAATAAAGATATTGTAAAAGCAATAGTTCAAAATCTAAAAACTAACAAGAAATTGGTTATTGGACTTGCTTATTTAATTGCAAAAAACAATGATTTACTTCAAGAACAAACGAAAAGAGGTAGACCGCAAGAAATGAAATCATCTTTTGAAGATAAAACAAAAACTACAACGGATAAAAAAGAAAAAAAACCTGTTGATTGGAACAGAACTCTTGATGCAGTTAATGTAGTTGGTGGTTCAATTTCAGTATTTGCAGATACTCTAACAGGAGTTAAGCAAAGTAGTTTAGAACAGCAATTAAATTCTGCAACTCAAAGCAAATCACCTGAAGATTTAGCAAGGGAACAAGCAGAAAAATTAGAAGCAGACAAAAAGGCAAGAAGAAAAAGAAATACTAAAATAGCAGTAGGGGTTCTTTTACTTGCAGGTGTAGGAGTTGGAGTTTATTTTGCATGGAAAAAAGGATGGTTTGCTAAAAAATCAGCACCCATAGAAGCGTAATTATATAGTTTATACCTTAAAATAATTAAAATAAAAACAAACAAAACAAAAAAAAATGGAAGATTTAAACCTTGTTGATGATAGTTTTGAATTATGGCACAATTCAGAAGGAGAAAGAGCCTTGTATAACAAAATCGTTAAAACATATCCAAGTGAGGATAATATGTTTGATGTATTAAATTTTGAAGGTGAAGAAAATTCTTCAACCGAACAAAAGACTACTGAAAAACAAAAATTAGATTTAGATAAGTTAGGAGAATCAATAGTTACAACGGCAGGTGCAGTTGGTTCTGTTTCAACTACAATTCAAGCCTTTAAAGGTGATGGAACTAAAAAGGCACAGCGATTAGCGGTTAAAGATGTATGTGGTAAAAAACCAACAGCATTTAGCAAAAAAGCAAGAAAAGAGGAATACAAAAAATGTATTACAGACTATCAAGCAAAAAAAATGGCAATGTTAGATGCACAAACAAAAAAATCAGAAGAAGTTGTAATCAAATCAGATGAAACAAAAACAGGTATGAGTACAACTACAAAAGTTTTAATAGGAGTTGGTGTACTTGCTTTAATTGGAGGTGTAATTTATTTTGTTCGTAGAGGTGCGTCTGCAAAATAATGGCAAAAAAAGGTGTTTACAGATTACTATTTTCTATTGAAGCACCCGATTTAACAAAATCGGAAGTTGCAGGTAAATTAATTACCCAACTTTTCAATGAAGATGAAATAGTGATGGGTGAATATTACAAAAAGGAAAATATACTTGTAGATGGTCGTTATGTAATACCATTAGCGTATGTAGAAAAGGAAGATAAACTTCCATATTTAAAAAAAGATAGTTCGTTTGACGAAACGATAGATAGATTAAAACAACAATCACTTATTTTAAGTGAAAAAGAAAAGGAAAGACTAAATGATATTGGAAATAGTATCAAAAGTCAAATAGAAGGAAAAAAAGCACAACAAATCAAAGCTGAAACAAAGGCAATGAAAAATGGTGCATTATTAGGACTTGGTATTGGTATTATTACGGCTTTGTACTTAAAAAGAAACATTTGGCTAATTTCATTAATAGGTTTATCTGTTGGTGGATATGTAGCACACAAGATAGTTAAAGCAAAACAGGGAAATAACGAAGTAGAACCAATAGCTTAAAAATGAAAGAATTTGATTTAGATGTTTATAGTGGATTTCAAGATGAAATTACTACGACTGAAAATAAAAATGTAAAAAAAAATACAACCTCAAGTGAACCTCCAAAATGGCAGGAGAGTTTAGGTAAACTAACAGATTTTGTAAAAGAATATGGAGGAGCATATTCAGAACAGAAAGCACCTGTTTATTCTGAAGGTAAAAAAGTGCGTAAGTTTGGTATGCACCCATTAGTATTTGTTGCTGTATCTTTAGGACTTGTAATAGCAGGTTCTATAACTTTAGTATATTTAGGTAGAAAAAAAACTATTAAATAACATGGAAACAAAAAAAATATCAAAAGATACCATGTTGCGTGAAATGAAAAAACGCAAAAGTGCCGTTCAGAAAAAAATGATGAAAACTGCTGATAGGATTCGTCTTATTGAAGATTTCAAAAAACAGACTATTGGTAAAGATGTAACTTTCAAAGAGTATTTGAAAGCAAAAAATATTGATATAAATAAGTTTTTTGCACCAATGGGATATTATACAGGTGCAGAAAAAGTAGTAAGTAATGATAAAGAAAATTTACTTCTTGTTTATTGTCAAGGAATGGAGTTTAATCCAAAGGCAGGTTATCATACCCCATCAAGAAAAATAGTTTCTGAAAAAGACCACAATGATGTCATACAAAGTAATTTAGGAATGACATGGAATCCAAAATTAAGTCAATATTTTCCAACTACAATTTTTGATACAAATGCCTATTCAAGTGCAGAAGGTTCAGGAGATACAGGAATTGATATTATGGGCGGTTTAAGGGTAGAAGATTTTTCTAACTTGAACAATAAATCTTATGATGGTGAGGATTACACTTGTTTTGTCCAAGATTTACTAATTGAAGAATATGATAATTTAGAGGGAGAATTAGATTTGATTGAGGGTTCTATTGGTTCTCTTTATTCTGATTTTGAGGGAGAAGAAGAAAAAAGTCAAGGAGGAAAAAATTTAAGATGTAGAACAATATGTACTTCTAAACACGCATTTAATAAAAACAAAAGACAAGAATGTTTTGATGAATGTGATAAGAAATTTAAACCTTCTGAAAAACAAGAAGAACGTAGAGCAGAGAGAGAAGAAAGAAAAGAATCAAGAAAAGAATTTCGTGAGGATAAAAAGAATTGTAAAGAAAGACTACGCAAAGGAGAGATAAATCAAAAACAATATAGAGATTGTCTTAAAGCAGAGAGAAAAGAAAAGAAAAAAGGAGTAAAAGAAGCAGGAGGAACATTTTTTGTTCGTGCATGGAGAAGCACAGCTAAAGTATTTCCTATTACACTTGTAGGAAGAAATGGAGCATTGTTTATGATAGGTGAAAATGCTTTCGGTTTTGGAACAAGAGTAGCACCTGCATTACTTTCTGATGAAGAAGCTAAAAAAATATTTAAACCTGAATCAATCAAAAAATCTAAACAAAGTTGGTTGAAATTACAAAAAGCATGGAAGAATTTAGGTGGTGATGTTGATGCTCTTAAAAAATCTATTCTTAAAGGCTATAAGAAAAAAGCTATGAAAATAGAAAAAAAATCAAATTTTGAAGGTTCTGAATATACTTATTCATATCAAATAGATTCTGATTATTCTAATTTCTTTGAGCCTGTATCAACAGGAACTTTAGTAATAGCAGGAACAAGTGTAGTTACAAGTTTAATTCCTTTAATTGGTAATAATGATAAAGACCCATTCGTTGAAGGACAAACGCCTACTGATTATAAAGAATCTTTGAGAAGTGGTGATGTAGATAACATACCAACACAAGGAGAAAATACACCAATAGTAGACCCAAATACAGGTGATTGGATTGACCCAAATACAGGTAAAAAAATAGACCCAACAACAGGTAAATATGATGATAACATATTAGGAATGAACAAATGGGTAGCGATAGGATTAGGAGTAGGTGCATTAGTAGGAGTATATTATTTAACGAAGAAAAAATAGAAAATAATGGTTATTGAAATACCATCAAATTATTATCCATTTCAACTCAATATGTTTGTTGAATCTAAAGACTTAATTAAATTAAGAATAGTAGCGTATGACCCAAACAAACCTTCAACAAAATATTTGGATAGGGTAAGTAAATTAAATGGTAAAAGAAAATACGAATTAAAATTTCCTGTTGCACCACAAAGATTAAAGATAGCCGTATTTAATGTAGCTAATGGAAGTTTACCTTATGGTGAGGATAGTTCATTTGAATTAGCAGATTTAAAAGTAGATAGAATAAAAGAGTATGATGTTTGGTGGAACGCAGATACTCGAAACTTCTACAAATTTGCAGTAGAATTTAGTCAAAATGCAAGTATTCTTTCAGCAGGAGAATCAAAACCACATATTTACAGAAGTGATGATGGTAAATTTACTATTGATTATTATAACAATATAATTGATAAAAAAAGTAATAAAAAACTAACAACACCTGCAAGGATAGGACACAATACAGGAATTATTGAGGTAAGTAAATCAAAGTTCATGAATTATAGTGTGCCTATGCGTATCTTAATTTTAATGCACGAATACGCACACAAATACCTTAATCCAAAAATAGGTAGGGAAATATCTTATGAAACAGGTGCAGATATTCAAGCACTTTATGTTTATTTAGGTAAAGGATGGTCGCCTTATGAAGCACATAAAACATATTTACAAGTATTTAGAAATGCCAATAATAAATCAAATCATAAGAGATATAAAATAATTGATGATTTCATTAAAAAATATGAAAATGGACAAGTTTCAAATGAAATAAAAATGAAATAAATGTCTGAACCAATAAATATAATAGACATAAACGAAAATGAAAGTGTTGCACAATTCAATTTTGAAAACAACACATCTTCTCCTATTGCTATAAATTTATTTGATACCGCATCTTTACAGACAATTCCGACAAGTGGTAGCACTCAAACTTCCTATACATCTTCAGGTGATTTGTTACCATCTTTACCACCAAGTTTATTGGAATTTAATCCAACAAATAATGTAATTTTATCAGCAGACCCACTTACTGATTCATATAGAGTAATTAACACACTCACAAATACAACTAACAATTCGTTTGATAACTCTATTGGTTTTAATGCCCAAGTTAATGCAATAGTCATACAAACAGATGGTAAAATCCTTGTAGGCGGTGCATTTGTAGGATATAAAGGACTAACAGAAAATCGTATTATACGATTAAACAGCGATGGCACAAA
>B570J29032_109959553_pt1 | contig 32629 bp, 37 predicted proteins | sample LakMenEpi16Nov12_FD_29032 | JGI IMG/M metagenome (IMG submission 29032) | reverse complement strand
TTGGTTATTGAAGAAGTAAACTCAGTTTATATTCGAATTAATTGCGAACGGTCTATAGCAAAGGAGTTAAACCAATACTTCACCTTTGCTGTTCCAAATTATCAATTTACTCCTGCATATAAAAATAAAGTATGGGATGGACAGATTCGTTTGTTCAATCTGTTCACTCATACAATTTATTCAGGTCTATTGGATTATGTTGTAAAGTTTGCTAATGACAGAAACTATACAGTAGAAGTTCCAAATCAAAAGGATAATAAATTCACAGAGGAACAAATCGGAAAATTCGTTGAAGAATTTATAAGACCTACTGCGTCAAAGAAAAGAATAACAGCACACGATTACCAAATAAAAGCAATAACTCATGCGATAAACAAAGAAAGAACTCTACTACTATGTCCTACAGGAAGTGGTAAATCTTTAATAATTTATTGCTTAATTAGATTCTTTCTAGACAGAATAAAAACAGACAAAAAAATATTAGTAGTAGTTCCTACAATTGGATTAGTTTCCCAAATGTTTAGTGATTTTGAAGACTATTCTACTGAAAATAAATGGTCAGTAAATCGGTACTGTCATACCATTTCCTCCGGAAAAGAAAAACACACGCACAAAAAAGTAGTGATATCTACATGGCAAAGTATTTACAAAATGCCAAAAGAATTTTTCGATGACTTTGATATGGTAATAGGAGATGAATGCCATTTATTCAAAGCAAAATCATTATCATCTTTGATGTCAAAATTAACAGAATGCCCAATCAGAATTGGTACAACTGGTACTCTAGATGGGACTCACACTCATAAACTAGTAATAGAAGGATTGTTTGGTAGAGTTTTGCATGTCACTTCTACTTCTGCTTTAATACAAAAAAATCTATTATCTGATCTAACCATAAATTGCATTCTATTGAACTATGGAAATAAAGATATAGAAGAAACAAAAAGAATGCTCTACAAAGAAGAAATTAAATGGTTAATAACATGTAAACGAAGAAATTTGTTTATAAAAGATTTAGCCAAACAGTTAAAAGGAAATACTTTAGTTTTATTTAATTTTGTAGAACTTCATGGAAAACCACTTTTTGAAATGTTTAAACAATCCATTTCAGAAAAAGAAATATATTTTATTCACGGTGGCACGGATGTAGAACAACGGGAAGAAATACGAAAAGTTGTAGATAAAGGAAGCAATGCAATATTGTTAGCATCTTACGGTACATGTTCTACGGGAATAAATATTAAAAACATTCATAATATAATTTTTGCTTCTCCCTCAAAGTCCGTAGTTAGAGTTTTACAATCTATTGGTAGAGGATTAAGAAAAAGTGAATCTAAAACCGCAGTGGATGTGTATGACATAGGTGACGATTTGCGATACAAAAAATATCGAAACCATTCTCTCAATCATATGGATGAAAGAATAAAACTATATAATAAAGAGAAGTTTAAGAATAAGTTGGTATCTCTGCGAATAAAGGAGAATTAAAAATGTCCCAGAGTTACAAAATAATTAAGTTAAAGAGTGGCGAAGAATTAATAGCAACTGTTTCGGAAACAGATGGCGGAAATTTTCTTTTAGATAAGCCAATGGTTTTTAAAACAGTAGTGATTTCTGATCACACTGGTTTGCCGCGTGAAGGTATAGTTCTAAAAAATTGGCTACTCTTTGGTAAAGAAACACAAACAACAATTCCTTCTGACTTTATTGCCACAATGTTAGAACCAACAAGAGATGTTGTTTCACATTATCTGGTACAAAAGGAAATGCAAATTGATTCTGTCTTTGAGACAAAAGAATTAGAAGATTTTGCCCCCAAACAAAAGAAGACACCTCCTTCTCCCGAAGAATATGAAAATATGATATCTGACATGTTTGCCAGCATCTTCGAAGATCTAGACTTAGAAGAAGAGATAAAGTCTAAAAGAAGACCAAAAAATAAATCAAATAAAAACGATATGAATAAAGATCATATTATCCATATGAATATGGTTTTTGGTCCTGAAGTTTTGGCTTTTATGATAAACGAAGGATTAATTGATCCCCGTGATATAATGGAAATGATCGAACACTTCAATTTAAATAATAAAAACAAGAAAAAGAAAAGAAAAAATAATCGTGAATCTATTAATGATAAAAAATTTACCGGAGATCAAACCAATAGAAAAGACTTTGGTAATAAGTGGACTGACTGGGATCCGGATCCGGACTCAACAGATTATAAGTGAGTATATAGAGATACTTAGTATATTCTTTAAGAACTATACCTTTTCTCATACCATACACAGAAAGTGTAACACTCATGTCAAGAGAAATCAAGTAATTTTTCTTGATTTTTATGATGGTTTGAATTAATATTCTGCTCTGGAGTACATTTAGTATGGCTAAAAAGAAAAAAAAGAAACCTGATGTCGAATTAAAATTAGATAACGACATCAAGGATCATTACATCGATAATAAAAAGTTTTATGAAGAAATGATTCTTTGGAAGAAATTATGCACAGAAGCAGAAGAATTAGATGAACCTAGACCACCCATAACAAATTACATAGGCGAGTGTTTTATGAATATTGCTGAACATTTGTCTAGAAAAGTAAATTTTATGAACTACCCATACAGGGAGGAAATGGTTTCTGATGGTATAGAAAACTGTTTAATGTATGCCCATAATTTCGACCCAGAAAAATCAAAAAATCCATTTTCGTATTTTACGCAGATCATATATTATGCGTTCTTGCGAAGAATAGAAAAAGAGAAAAAACAGGCATACATTAAACTTAAGATGACAGAAATTCATGACGATGGCAATTATCACAAATGGTTCAAAGAAAACTATTTTGATAAAGACAATGTAAGAGAAGCCATGTCTGAATATTTTCAAATAAGTGAAAACGATATTAAAAAGTTTGAACCAAAGAAGAAAAAAAAGAAGAGATGAAGATTGCAATTATCAATGATACGCACTTTGGTGCCAGAAATGATTCTCCATTATTTCTGGATTATTTCATGCGTTTCTTTAATGAGCAGTTTTTTCCATACTGTGAAACACATGCAATAAAAACAGTACTTCATTTGGGCGACCTTATGGATCGCAGAAAGTTTGTTAACTTCAATACACTTGCAAGAGTTCGAAGTGATTTTATTGAAGTGTTTGAAAAAAATAATATAGATTTGCATTGTATTCTTGGCAACCATGATACATTTTTTAAGAACACCAATGCGATTAATTCAATACGGGAACTATTTACCAATCGGTATAAGCATATTCATTTATATGAAGAACCAACTCTTTTAGAGTTTGATGGTCTTAAAATTGCAATGGTTCCTTGGATAAACAAAGAAAACGAGCAAATATTTCATTCTTTTATAAAGACTTGCCCCGCTTCAATTATTTGTGGTCATTTTGAACTCAATGGATATGAAGTAATACCGGGAATTAATTTTGAAGGCGGTATGGATGATACTGTGTTGTCTTGTTATGACATGGTATTGAGTGGTCATTTTCATGGTAAAGCATCAAAGAAAAATGTTCATTATCTGGGAACACAATATCAAATTACATTTTCTGATGCCAGACTAAACAAAGGATTTCATGTATTTGATACAGAAACTAGAGAATTAGAATTCATTCAAAACCCAGAAAAAATGTATCATATCATTGTTTATGATGATACTAAAAAGGATCCAATGGGTGATGATTTTTCTCATTACAAGAACTCCTATGTTAAGGTTCTAGTTTCTAAGAAAACAAACGCCGTTAAGTTTGATCAATGGGTAGATAAAATGGTTTTGGCTGGTGTTATAAATCTTAATATTGTCGAAGAAATGGTAGAAACATCTTCAGATGATATAGACACAACTCAGGATACTATGAGTATTATTAATGAAGAAATAGACAAGTTAGAAATATCAGAAGATAAAACAAAGATAAAAACTCTTATTCATGAATTGTATATTGAGAGCCTTTCTATATGATTGTTTTTAAGAAAATTCGTTTTAAAAATTTTGGTTCATTTGGAAATGTGTTTACTGAGATTCATTTAGATTCTAGGAAAAACACACTAGTATCAGGAACAAACGGAAATGGTAAATCATTTGCATTTCTTGACTCTATAACCTTTGCTTTATTTGGAAAGCCATTTAGGAAAATTAATATCCCTCAGTTGGTGAATTCGATAAACAAGAAAGATTGTATTGTTGAACTAACATTTGAAATTGGTGAGGATCAGTATTTTGTTCGCCGTGGGTTGTCTCCAAAGATTTTTGAAATTTTTAAGAATGATGTACTATTAAACCAAGACGCAAAAAATAAAGATTATCAAGAATATTTTGAAGATCAGATTCTTAGAATGAACTACAAATCATTTACACAGGTAGTGATTTTGGGAAGTTCTTCGTTTGTGCCATTCATGCAACTTTCTGCTGCGGATCGTAGGTCTGTAATCGAAGATATCTTGGATATCAATGTTTTCACTACCATGAACACATTACTTAAGGGTAAAATTGCTGAAACAAAAAGCATTCTTTACACGCATGAAAATAATATGACTTTAGAAAATGAAAAAATTCAACTAAAGAAAAAGTTCATTCAGAGTCTAAAGAACAAAAGCGCAGAATCAAGAAATGCAATAAGTAAAAAAATCGAACAGTTGAATACAGACTGTGATACTGTTCTTGTTAAAAAGAAAGATCAAGAAACAAAACTAGCATCTATATCTTTTGATATTGCTGCTAAAAACAAAGTAGAAACTGCCATAAAGAGGTTTGAAAAACTTAAAACTCAGATTCAACAAAACAAAGATAATTGTGATAGAGATATCGGTTTTTATCACGATAATGATAACTGCCCAACTTGTAAACAAGCGATTACAGAATCATTTAAAAAAGATCAAATAGATTCAAAAAGCCAAAAAAATGATGAATACAAAAAGGCAATAACTGAAATTGAAAGTCAAATAGTTAAGGCAGAAACTCAATTAGAAGAATATATTAAACTTCAAAATGAAATTAATGACATTAAAGTTATCATTGCACAGACAAAAATTACTCACGATAATCTTTTGGCAAACATAAAAGAATTAACAAAAGATATCGAAAAGTCATCTGTTAGCAGTGATGAAATAGAACTAGAAACAAAAGAACTAGAGGCAATTGAAGAAAAACTAGAAGTCATTTATCAAGAAAGAATTAAACTTCAAGAATCTCTTCGTTGTATGGACATTGCTTCTATTTTATTGAAAGATTCTGGTATTAAGGGCAAAATCATCAAGAACTATTTGCCAATCATCAATAAAACGGTAAATAAGTTTTTGTCTGCTATGGATTTCTTTGCCCAGTTTAATTTAGATGAAGAATTCAATGAAACAATCAAAAGCCGGAACAGAGACACATTTAGTTACATGAGTTTCAGTGAAGGCGAAAAGATGCGTATTGATCTTTCTCTTCTATTGGCTTGGAGAGAAGTCGCTAGAGTTAAAAATAGTGCAAATTGTAATTTGTTGATTCTGGATGAAGTATTTGATTCTTCTTTGGATGCAGTCGGCGCAGAAGAATTCATGAAACTATTAACTGGTCTTGATTCTAAAACAAATATTTTTGTGATATCACATCGAGCAGATACATTGGCTGATAAATTTCCAACAATCATTACCCTTGAAAAGAAAAAGAATTTTAGTAAACTAAATGTATCATGATTTTGGCAACAGCAGAAGATTTTCTATATTCGGTTCAGGATTGGCAAGATCCAAATCCTTTCCCTGTCATTACTGTTGAAGACGGTATTTTTGTTGTTAGGGATGACCTTCTTGGTGGTGGTTCAAAGATGCGGTTTATAGACAACATGATCAAGACATGGCCATATAAGGAATTTGTATATGGTAGTTCTCCTGCTACTGGATATGCACAAATCAGTTTTGCTAAAGTTGCGGCAAAATATGGTAAGAAAGCAGTCATATTCATGGCTCAAAGAGATATGAATAACCTACATCCGTATCAACAAGAAGCAATAAATTCTGGTGCTGATATGCGGTGGGTTCCAAATGGTATGCTCAGTGTGACTGAAAAACGAGCAAAAGATTATGTAAAAGAAGATACAACGAATCGGGTGTTGATTCCAATTGGTGGTGATCATGTTGATGTTTTGGCTTGCATTATAAAAGTTGCAAGATATAATATTGGAATGGTTCCAGATGAAGTTTGGACTGTTGGCTCAAGTGGAACTCTGACGCGAGGATTACAGTTGGCATGGCCAAACACAAAATTTAATGTTGTCACTGTTGGTCATAAAGGAAATTATGGAAGAGCAAAGGTTTATAATTGTGATATTCCTTTTAATAAACCTGCAAAAATTCTTCCACCATTTCCCTCTGCACCAACATATGATGCAAAGGCTTGGGAATTTATAATGAAACATCGCGGAACAGGAACTGTACTTTTTTGGAATGTAGGGGCATGAATAACTACGGATTTTATGAACGAAATGATCATGTAATCAATTCGGAGATTAATGTATTCTTCGAAGACCTTCTTGCAATGACACCAGCAGAGTTTGGTGTTTGGGTAAAAAAGATGCGAGAAGAAATATTGCATTCATGGGACACATATGGGTGTCCACCAAGAACAGGCAAAAATGAACTGGATATTATAGATCAGTTCAATAAAATGACAACATATCCAGTTTCAAATTTTACTCATACCGATGAGTTAAACACCGATGGTACTGTTGAAGATGTTATTATTAACAAAGCAAGAATAGGTGGAGAAGCAGATCAATGGTTTTCAAATATGATGAAAACTAGAATCAATTATTCTGAAAAAGATAATGGCTATTCTGTTTATGATTTGTTTTCTGATAATAAATTCCAAGATAGAGTTGTTCGTGGTGCCACTCGTCATTTGCGAAGAGATTCGTTTTATCGACACGCTCTTTCTGCGATAAAGCATAATACAAAATATTCAATCGTTGATGTCTCTTCTGGTGAAGAATGGTTAGAAGCATTCTTTGGTAATCCAAGCATTTTTGAGGGATATGACTTCATGCTTGAGGAAGTCGCCATTCGTGATGGGCTTAACACGGGCTATTTTCAAATTCAGCAGAGTGATATTTTACAAATAACAAAAGATCAATTCTTGGCGTGGAAGCCAAAGATGTCGTACAGACATTATTCTACATTTGATTCGGAGAACCTAAAAGATGATAAAGTATATTCAATCCGTATTTACAAAAAGGGAGAAAGAGTATTTCCTGCCGGTTTTGCTTCTTTCCGTATTGGCTATATTCAAGTTGCTGTTAATTTCCCGCCGCTAACCGCAAAGTACCTATATGAAAGATTTACAAATCATATTACAACCAATGAAACAATTCACATATATGATCCTTCTAGCGGTTGGGGAGGTCGCATTCTGGGTGCTATGGCTGTGCGCGATGATAGGGTTGTGCATTACATTGGTACTGATCCTAACACCGATAATCATTTACCGGAGGGGTCAAGATATGGTAAATTGGCTGATTTCTTTAACGAAAAAACATACAGAGCCAATCCATTCTTCAGCCACACAAATACCTACGAAGTGTATTGTGAAGGATCAGAAGTAATATCAAATAATCCACAGTTTCAAAAATACAAGGGAAAACTTGATTTAGTGTTTACTTCTCCTCCGTATTTTAACAGAGAGGCGTATTCTGACGATGCAGAACAATCTTACAAGAAGTTTAGCACATATGATTCTTGGAGAGATGGCTTTTTAAAGCCAACACTACAGACATGTTATGATTATTTAAAAAATGATCGATATCTTTTATGGAATATTGCAGACCTCCTAATAGGAGGAGATTATTTACCTTTGGAGAAAGATTCTAAGGAATTCCTAGAAAGTATAGGAATGCAATATAAAGGTGTACTAAAGATGGCATTAGAATCTATGCCGGGGCAAAATAGGTTGGATGAAAATGGAATTCCCAAGTGTAAAAACTATTGCAAAGTTGATGGAAGTTATATAAAATATGAACCGATATTCGTATTCTATAAGCCATGACACCTAAAAATACAGAAGACATTTTTTACGGCAAAGAACCCAACTGGAAGCATTGGAAACCAGAGGATTTTTCTGATTATGAAAAAGTTACTTGGTCTATTGCTCTTGCGGCAAATTGGTATAATATTCGTTACACAGAACGAGATTATAGAAATGCCGTCTGTGAGTATGTGGATCGGTTAAAAATTAAAGACGGTGAATATATTAGAAAACTTGGAACAGAACGATTTGAATTTAGAACAATAGGCGCAAAATGTGGAGCCGCAAATCGCGGTTGTATTTTGCCAGATGATTTTCAGGCTAAAGTAGATGAAACAATTGAAAAACTAATCAATCTTGGAAAGTCAATTTCTTCTGATGTTAAAGAAGAAAACCCTATTTCTGTGCGGGATAGGGTGCGAAAGAATGCATCTAGTCTTTGTTCTGAATTGGAATTAATTATTGACAACTATATGATGTATTTGTGTGGCAATAATTCCAAATATAAGGAGTTTCAAACAGAAGAATGGCTAAAAGAAAAACAACCAAGTGCAATGCACTGCGAATTTATGATTGAGTTTTTGGAACCAAAGATAAAGGAACTGTCGGATGTAATTGCAGGCAAAAATAAAGACTTGGTGGAAGGTTATAGTCATCTAAAGAAGGCACAAATAAAGAAGTTTCATGATTTCATCAAGTTAATTCGTGATCATGTTATTGTTAGACAAGGAATTGCCAAGAGCAATCGTAAGCCAAGAAAGAAAAAGAAAAAGAAGGCAGATCAAGTAGTAAAGAAATTGAAGTACATGATCCGCGATCAAACTACAGGCGCAGAATCAATTCTTCCAGAAGCAATTGTTGGTTGCTCTACTCTTATTGTTTACAACACTAAGAATCGAAAAGCATCAATTTATTATGCCGATCCAGGCAAAAGTGGAATCACAGTAAAGGGAACCACTTTAATTGGCTATGATGAAAAAACTTCTAAAGAAAAGACAATTAAGAAGATAAATGAATTTATTAAGTCTGCAAAAAATGATGGTATTCGTGCTATAAATAACCATTGGAAGGACATAAAGACAAAGGAAACTAAGCCAAATGGGCGCATTAATTCTAATGTTCTTTTACTCCGAGCACTTAAATGACAGTTAATTCATTTAATTTTAAGGGAAATTATAAAGCGAGAACTGCATCTGGTTTGGTTATAACATATCAAACGGGAGATGTTGTTTTTTATCAGGGAAAAACTTATGTTGCCACAAATACAATACGAGATTTGGCTCCGGATAATGTCCAAAATGGTGGATGGCAACAACTTGTTGGTGGTTCACAGCCCATTCAGTTTTATTGGGGTCCTGATGTTCCGTTGAATCCTAATATTGGAGATGAGTGGTTTAATACAACTAATGGTAAAATATACAAGTATCTACCGGATGGCAATAGTGAGCAGTGGGTAAATAATTATTGACTTTTATTACTATTTCTTTATAATGAATATAACGAGGTGCAATTATAATACTCTTAGATAACAACCAAATAATTTTAGCCAGTATCTTTCAGTCTATGAAAGATTATCCCGAACTAAATGAAGACTATATTAGGCATATGGTTCTAAACACATATCGAAAATATAATTCAGAGTTTCGTGAGGAATACGGGCAACTCGTAATTTGTAATGATTCTAGTAATTGTTGGAGGAAAAAAATCTTCCCACAATACAAACAGAATAGAAAGAAGAACCAGTCAAATTCTGATATGGATTGGGATGCAATCTATAACAGTCTTCATACTATTCGTTCTGAAATTAAAGAAATTTTTCCGTATAGAAACATCACAGTTGAAACAACGGAAGCCGATGATATCATTTTTGTGTTGACTAAGCATTATCACAAGTTGGAAAAGATACTTATTTTGTCTAATGACAAAGATTTTATGCAACTTGGTCAATTTGAAAATGTTTACCAGTACAGTCCCTTGAAAAAGGGATACATTAAGAGCGATAATCCAAAGATATTTTTGTTGGAGCATATCATTCGCGGAGATTCTTCTGATGGTGTGCCTAACATCCTTTCGGATGATGACACATTTGTTAATGAAGAAAAATCTCAAAAGAGACTTACAACCAAGGTTATGTCTAAAGTTATGGATGACATCGTGAATAACCGCATTCAAGAGTTACCTTTTTATGACAGAAACAAGTCTATTATTGATCTGTCTTGCATTCCTAGTGATTTGGAGCAAGCGGTTATCGAACAATTTGAGAAACCAGTTATTGGCTCAAAAGCAAAAGTCATGACATACATGATTGAAAAGAAACTAAAGAATCTAATTACAAACATAGAGGATTTTTAAATGTCAGATTACTACAAGGGTAAAGAACCAGACAATCGGGATTTTAAGCGCACAGTCAAGAAGACACGGGTAAAGAAAAGCCGTGGCACAAGACACGATACTCGTCGTATTTTAGATGATTTAAAACATGGAACAGTTGACTTTGATGATATTATGGATAAAATGGAAAACGAGGATTACCAATGACTGATACTAAGACAACAACAAAAATTTCAAAACAAACACTTACAATTCTAAAGAATTTTACTTCAATCAATTCCAATCTTCTGGTAAAGCCAGGTAATAAGATTGTTACTGTTGCTCCCGCTAAAAATGTAATGGCAGAAGCAAATGTTTCTGAAACATTTGATGTAGAGTTTGGAATCTGGGATATGAACAAGTTTCTAGGAACTGTTTCATTGTTCAAGGATCCTGAATTTGTATTCAACGATAAGCATGTTATTATTTCTGGTAATAATAGTTCAAGCGTGACTTATTACTACTCTGAACCCAAACTACTGACAGTACCAACCAAGTCAATTAACATGCCAGATGCTGTTGTTGAATTTGATTTGACTGAAACGATCTTTGATGAGATTGTTCGTGCGTCTTCAGTTCTGCAACTACCGCACCTCTCTATAACTGGAGATGGGAATAAGTTGATTGGTGTTGTTTGTGACAAGAACGATCCAACATGTAACAAGTTTAGTGTTGAACTTGGAAAGAATACTTCCGATGCAGATTTTGAGTTTGATTTCCGAATCGAAAATCTAAAGTTCTTGCCGGGTGAATATCAAGTAAAGATTGCGAAGTCCACTATTAGCCAATTTAGCCATAAAGATATTTCTTTGAAGTATTGGGTTGCATTGGAATCGACTAGCAGTTACCATAACTGAGTAAATCCCATGTGTCTGAAGAGGACGATTGGATTTCCAATCGTCCTTTTTCTTGGAGTTAATTATGAATACTATTAATTTGTTTGTAGAAAAATATCGTCCAAAAACCATTGATGAGTGTATTCTTCCTGCTTCTCTTAAAAAGACATTCAATGATATTGTAAAAGGTGGAGAATGTCCCAACCTTTTACTTTCAGGAAAGGCTGGAACGGGTAAAACAAGTGTTGCCCGAGCATTGTGTAACCAACTAGGAGCAGATTGGATTATCATTAACTGCTCTGAAGATGGTAACATTGATACGCTTCGAACTAAAATTCGTCAGTTTGCTTCCACCATTTCTTTGTCCGATACAAAGAAAGTTGTTATTCTAGATGAGTTTGATTATTCAAATGCACAATCAATCCAGCCAGCACTACGAGGCGCAATTGAAGAGTTTGCAAAGAACTGCCGATTCATTCTGACATGTAATTATAAGAATCGAATCATTGAGCCAATTCATTCTCGTTGTACTTGCATAGACTTCTCTATTCCAATCAAAGAAAAGCCACAATTGGCAAAAGACTTCCTTTCTCGTTGTGAGTTTATTCTAAAGGAAGAAAAGATTGGTTATGATAAAAAAGTTCTCACACAACTCATTATAAAGCATTTCCCGGACTTCAGAAGGACTTTAAATGAGTTGCAGAGGTATTCCTCGGCTGGAATCATAGACATTGGTATCTTGAGCGAAGTCGGGGATATAAAGATAAAAGAACTCATGGATCACATGAAGAATAAAGACTTCAGTGCAGCCAGAGTTTGGGTTGTATCGAATATAGACAATGATCCACAGCACATCTTTAGGAAGTTATATGACGGCTTATATGAAAACTTAAAGAGCGGATCTATTCCAACTGCCATTCTTGCTCTAGCGGAATACCAATACAAATCGGCATTTGTCGCGGATCAGGAGATCAATTTAGTGGCATGTATCGTTGAACTTATGATGGGGTGTGAATTTAAATGAAATTGGGTGACTTTTTAACTGCTATTAACTACTCAAAGGAACCGATCCTTGATGGGGATAATAATCCCTCAGAAAGAGAGTATGCACCTTACATCATAAATCATTCTCTTTCTTATTTTCCAGATACCATCATGCAGTGCAATCAAATGAATTCCATTCCCGGAATTCAAAAAAAGATGCATTTTGACTACTTGCGGTTATCTGTACGACAGAGAAAGAGGTACAGCAAATGGCTAAAAGATGAACATGGAATGATGGAACTATTGGATATGCTGAAAGAAGTATATGGTTATTCTTATAAGCGTTCCAAGGAGGTATTAGACCTTCTCAGTCCGGAGGACATAGAAGAACTGAAGAAGCAAACTTACCGTGGTGGTTCATCTCGTCAAAAGTAGCCAAATTCTAAATATCTGTGCCAACAATGAAAAGGCATAATAGGTATTATTAGTAGAAATGGCTTTAATATGAAACACACGGAAGATATATTTGAAGGTTATGGTGTAGAGATTAAATTTGAAAATGAAGACGACTTCCTCAAGATAAAAGAAACTCTAACAAGAATAGGAGTTTCTTCCAAAAAAGATAAAAAGTTGTATCAAAGTTGCCATATACTTCACAAGAGAGGAAGATATGCAATTCTTCATTTTAAAGAACTATTGGCTCTAGATGGATTAGAAACAGATACAAGTGAAAGTGATCTTGCTCGTAGAAATACAATAGTTAAATTGTTACACGAATGGGGTCTATTGACTCCAATAAGCGACAAGTATAAAACAAACCAATTGAGCATTGCTCAACTAAAGATTATTCCTTTTAAGGAAAAGAAAGAATGGGAATTGATTCCTAAATACCATATAGGAAAGTAATAAATTATGCAAACACTTGTGATAAGTTATTTTTGTGATGTAGATGGTAGAACATATTATACAGATCACGCAAAAAGATTTAAGGAAGAGTGTGAATCATTTGGAATTCCTTACTCAATAGATCATCTGGAATCTCAGGGTTCTTACCAAAATAACTGTTTAATTAAACCAAAATTCATTTACAAAAAATTAATAGAAAAACAAAGACCAATACTTTGGTTAGATATTGATACTTTTATTCTAAAGGAACCATCTATATTTGATGGATTTTCTTCTCTCGGTGTTAATATGGGTGTGGCTTCTACTGATGCAAAAGAGTTGAGACAGATAAAGGCATCTCCTCTTTGGTTTAATTATAACAGTGAAACCCTAGAATTTATTCAGATGTGGATACAGCAATGTGATGTAGTTCGACAAACACAGAGCAATCTATTTGATCATGAAACTTTTATAGCATGTATGACTAATTACATAAAAGAAAAAAAGATTGCAATACTCAACCGAGATTATTGTGAATGGCCAGGAAAACAATCTAATTCAACAGTTTTTATGATGGGATTATCTGATATGCCATCTAAGAAAGAAGTATTGAAAAAGATGGGATATACAGATCAATTGATTGAATGGCAATCGCCGGGTAATTCTTTCATGGCGGAGTCACGATGAATTGCATTTCTATTTCCAATGGTGAATTGCTAGATCGGTATACTATTCTTCTTGTCAAGATGAAAAACATCAAAGACAATGAAAAGAGAAAAAATGTTTCTGAAGAATTAGAACTTTTACAAAAACATGTTAAAAAGTTTTCAACTTTAAATGAATTTATAACGGATTTGCTTTCAGTCAATAACGAGTTGTGGAATCTTGAAAATCAAGTAAGAGAGTTTGAAAAGTTAAATAAATTTGATGAGAAATTTATTGAATGTTGTAGAAAAATATTTAAACTCAATGACTTACGGTTTTCGTATAAGCAAAAGATAAACAAAGAAACACAGTCTCTGATTATTGATGAAAAAGAACATTTATGAAATATGTTTTGCTTGATCAATCTACCGGCATAGGTAGTATGCTTTATCTGCAAAAAGCAGTTAGTTTATTTCATGACAAAGGTTACAAGATAATATGGCCTGTTATTCCTGAGTATCTTTACTTGAGTGAATATATTAAAGAATATAATATAGAGTTTTATGATGTTAACTCTGAATTTCCATTCAAGCATCTGTATAAAAAACACACAGCAGATGTTCGAATTCATAAAGATGAAACTGACACCATTTTGTATTTGCCTTTTGGAAACTCTCATGGACATTTTGGTTGGGATTGGCGACATGCAATGAGAACAAAATATCAATTGATTGGCAATTCTGGAACAAATTGGCAATCATATCTTAAGTTTACTAGAAACCCACAAAGAGAAACCGATTTAAGAAAAGAGTTTGGTTTGGAAGAGGATGAGCCTTTTGTATTTGTTAATACATTTTTTCGTGGCTTATTTCAAGTGAAAGAAACGAATTTTGAAGTAAACACAAATTTACGAGTTATAAAAAACGACACAAAGTCAAGGCACATATTTGACTATTGTTGGCTTTTAGAAAATGCAAAAGAAATTCATACAGTTGAGACATCTTTGTGCTATCTTATTGATGTGTTGAATACAACAAAAAACTTGATAATGTATCCTCGAAAATTCGATGGTGTGAATCAACACAAAGATTACGAATACATATCAGGTATCTTTAAAAAATCTTGGGTGCTTAATTATTAATCATGAAACAACAAAACTTTTTATATGCATATGGGTTTCCGTTTGATCCGGAGACTTCATCTTGTTCAAACCGAAAACCTAAAAATTTTGAATGGAAGTTGCCAAGTTATGGCAAAATAGATCATTTGTTGTTAATTGATAATACTATATTACAGCATGATCAACTTCCAGAGGGATTAGATAATCTATATGGTTGGGTGTGCGAATCCAGATCTATTGTAAATAATCTATCTCAATTTTTGGCTTGGAACTATGACAAATTAGAACTAAGATTTAAGAAGATTTTTGTTTCTGACAAGAATCTTGTTTCCATTTCTAGAGTATTTGAATATTGTCCAGCCGGCAGCAATCTTCCTTGGATTCCCGAATCAGAATACGGAATCTACAAGAAAACAAAAATGGTGAGTATGATTGCATCTCCCAAAAAGCACACAAAGGGACACATGATTCGTCATGGTTATGCAAAACAATTCAAAGATAAACTAGATTTGTTTGGTGGAGCATGTGATTCGCCGCGGCTTCCTGATACAGATTTAACACAGCCATGGAAAAGCAAAATGTTTGGTTTGAAGGATTATATGTTTCATGTAGTTGTTGAAAATGATTTTTATGATGGCTACTATACAGAAAAATTAACAGACTGTTTTGCAACAGGTACAATTCCAATTTATCTTGGTAATCCTGCTATTGGTGCGTTGTTTAACATGGATGGTATTATTGTTTTAGATTCAAATTTTGATATTAATAGTTTGACACTAGACCTTTATCATTCTAAACTAGAAGCAATTCATGATAATCTAAATCGTGTTATTAATCTAGAAATGGCTGATGATACTTTATGGAGAAAAACAAATGAAGCCATTAATAATTAATGCAGATTATCTTTTTGCTCCTAATCAAATACCAGACTTAAAAGAATCATGTGAAATTCACTTTACTAGGTTTGGTAAAAACTCTAGACCCGGTGGAGATGTTGTTTTTTATTCTGATGCAAAACATAAGATTTTTGTAAATGTTAATGAGCCTAGCACATCAGCATGGGTTGAACAAGCCGATCATGTGATTGCAAATCAGCATCACTATACAAAAATAGTAACATCTAATCCAAAAATTCTAGAAAACTGCCCTAATGCAGTGTTTCTTGCATATGGAACTACTTGGTTGAACAAATCCAACCACCATCCAGATTCTCTTGGAACCTTTACAGAAGAACTTGGTGATCTTCCAAAAGAAAATTCTGTTAGTATGATTTGTGGCGCACTATCTGGTAAACTGGGTTATAGCGTTAGACATACAATATGGAATCATCGTAAGAATATTCCAGCAAAATTGAACTTCTATTCATCAACTAGATTTCCAATTCCGGGTGAACAATTATTGCCCAATGACAACAAAATCCATTTGTTTAATTCAATGTATTCGGTAGTGGTTGAAAGTTCTAGTGAGCCAAATTATTTTTCTGAGAAACTTATAGATTGTCTAATAACAAAGACCATTCCAATTTATTGGGGATGTCCAAATATTTCTGACTTCTTTGATACTAGTTACTGGATCAATCCACAGCGGATATTAACAACTCAATACAGTGAAAATTATTACCAAGAAAATTTGGAAAAAGTTAATTACAATTTTGAAAAGGCAAAACAATATTGTGTAAATTTTGTAGATAGAATTATTAAAGCAGCAGGAGAAATAAAATATGCCAACTAATAAAGACAGCGTTTTGGTTAGTATACTTATACTTTCAATACCATCTAGAATTGAAAAATATCTAATACCTCTATACAATAAAATGTTAGAGCAAACAAAAAACTATCCAGAGGTTGAAATTCTTTGTCTTATTGATAATAAAAGTATGACTATTGGTGAAAAAAGACAATCACTATTAGACTCTGCTAGAGGCAAATGGATTGCTTTTATGGATGATGACGATGATATTACTGATGATTACATGTCAACTATTATCAATAATATAAAAGAAAAGCCAGCCGATGTTATAAGTTTTGATCAACATTGCATAGTAAACGGCAATCAATTTATAGTTAATTTTAACATGAGCAATCCAAACGAAAGATATGTTCCGGGAATGACTCATGTAAAACGACCACCTTTTCATATGTGTTTTTGGAAATCAGATATAGCAAAACAAGCAAAACTTGAAGCATCTTCTTATGGTGAAGATTTTGCTTGGTGTCTGTTGATGTATCCTAAAGTAAAATCAGAAACACACATAAATAAAATACTACACTTGTATCGATATGATGACAGAACATCTGAATCGATACAATTTATGAAAAAATAAAAATGAAAAATGTGATTTCTTTTAGTTTATGGGGCAACAATCCTCTCTATACAAGAGGAGCAATAAATAATGCAGATTTGGCATTAGATGTATATCCGGGATGGATATGTTATTATTTCTGTAATTCTTGTGTTCCCGCTGAAGTAATAGAAGAACTTAAAAGCAGAAAAAATACTAATGTGAAACAGATAGAATCTATTGGTGATAATAGATCAGCAATGAATAGATTTTTGGCTGTTGACTTTATAGATGTGCAGCGAGCAATTTTTAGAGATGCTGACTCTAGAGTTTCTTTTAGAGAAAAATTAGCAGTAGATGATTGGATTGCATCTGACGCAGATATTCATATAATGCGAGATCATCCATACCATGCTTGGTTTATACAAGCAGGAATGTTTGGGCTTAAATGTGATAAATTTAAAGGTGAAATGTTTAATGCAATTAAACGATATAATCCATCTTTAGAAAAAACACAAGACCAGAATTTTATGTCTGCATATTTAACTCATAAAATAAAAAATGATAAATTAACTTATATTGAACATGATCCATTTTTTTCTAAAAAACCATTTCCACCCGGAACTCATCGTGGAGTTAATAATGGTGGTGTTTATTTTGTCGGACAGCAGATACATGTAAATGCCAAAAACGATATTTATGAATTTGATGGTTATTTGCCAGATCGTAATCTGGTGGATAGTCATGAAATGAAATGAAATGAAAGATGACTTATATGATTAAAAATTATTCACAAAATAATGAACAAGATGTAATTATAAAATACATTTTAGATAATAATATGACTTCTGGAAAATTGTTAGATATTGGCGCGTATGATGGAGAAACATTTAGTAATGTTCGCCAAATTATGTTACAATTTAATAATTGGAGTGGAGTATTTGTAGAACCTTCTTCTTATTGTTTTTACAAATTATGTGATATGTATAAGATGATACCGAGGAGAGCAGAATTAGTTAATCTAGCCGTAGTATTAGAAGAAGAATTAACAGATCAAAGAATGTTGGAATTTTATGATTCTCCTATGAGTTCTGTTTCTTCTACTATTCAGAGTTGGACACAGAGAGGAATTGAAAACAATAAAGAATTTAACTCAGAAGGTGATCCAGTAAATCCAAGAAAGGTTTATATTGGGCATATAGGAATGAAAGAACTTCTTAATAAATTTGGTCCTACATTTGATTTTATCAATATAGATGTAGAAGGATATTCTGCAAAATTGACACTTCAGGATTGGTTTAATCCAAGAGACTATAACTGCAAAATAATCTGCGTAGAGAATGATAACATGCATCATCTATTATTTGATAAATTCACAAAATTAGGTTATAGATTAATAGAAAATAGATGGGAAAATATGATTTTTGTATTGTGAGATTTTTACTATGAAACACATTTTATTAAAATACCCGACAAGACAACGACCTGAAAAATTTATGTCAAATTTGAATTCTTATTTAAATAAGGCTTCTGGTAAACATAAAATAACAGTAATCATTAGCATGGATACTGATGATGTGCTATTGAACAATGAACATATTCGTCAATTCCTAGAATCTAAAAATACAAACAATGTAACTGTTATTTATTTTTATGGTGAAAGTAAAGGAAAGATCCATGCCATAAATAGAGATATTCCCGATAGTTCTTGGGATATTTTGATTTCTACGGCAGATGACATGGAACCAGTTGAAACCAATTGGGATGATATCATTGTCAATGATATGTTTTCTTTTTTTCCCGACTTAAAAGGTAGTTTAAATTACGACACAGATCCTCGGCTTGATCCTAAAGGTCCAGAAGGATATAAAACTTTAATTACTCTTCCTATTATTGGAAGGACATTGTATAATTTATTTGGATATGTGTATCATCCAGACTACAAATCAGAATGGTGTGATAACGAACAGACTGAAGTTTTTGAATCACTAGGAGTTCTGAAGCACATAAAGAGAAGACCAATTATTCACAAGTGGTTTGAAAATCAAGATAGTTTAATGGCAAGAAATATGCAAATAGGTTCTAATTATGACAAACAGATGTATATGAATCGAAAGTCTTCTGGATTTCCAATAATAACACAAAAATGATAATACAAATCACACTTACGAAAAATGAATTGTTTATCTTAAAGGAAATGCTTCCTCATTGGAAAAAATATGCCGATGCTTTTATTTTCATGGATGACAGTTCAACTGATGGCACATATGAATATTTGTTAGAAAATAAAGATAAATTCAATATTTTGAATGTCTTACGAACAGATACACATATAGAAAATAAATGTGCCATAGAATCTAATAATAGGCAACTATTATATGATGAAGCATTTAAACACTCTGGTAAAATTATTTGCTTAGATACAGATGAATATCTTGATGGTAATCTGACTAAAGAACAATTAGAACAAATTTTAGAAACATATAAAGATACTTTAATTTATATGGATTGGATACAGTATACAGATTACAATAAGATACGAGTAGATGGAAAGTGGAGAGATCATATAGCCGATAGAATTGGTTCTTATTCTTCTAGAACCGCATTCAAAGATGCACAACGACATTCCGAACATTTACCACATCCCGGAAAAGCCATTAAAATAAACCAGCCAATGTTATTTGTTGCACACATACAATGGTTAGACAAAAAAACAGTTGCAGTTAAACAATACTATTGGAAAGTCACTGATTATGTTGCTCAACTTAAGTTTGGAGTTAAAACTATACAGGCAAAAGAATACGATTATTCTGTAAATAATTTTAATTGGGATGTTAAATTGTTTGATTTTCCATTGAAAGTTCCATATAATGTTTATGAAAATCATAATGTAGAAGAGAGTTTTAAGTATAAATCTATAAAAGAAAATGTTCAAAAATATAACATTCCAAACTTGAATGATTGGGGAATGGGTATTCATTAATTATGGAAGAAATTTTAAAAGCAGTAGAAGAATTCATAACAAAAAAGAACGAATCAAAGAAGTGGATCGCTGGACAAGATGTTGTTCAGTATGCTGGTCCTTACTTTGGTACAGAAGAATATGTTGAAGCAATACGAGCCTTGCTAAATGGATGGCTTGTATTGGGAGAAAACGGTATTCGTTTTGAACATCAATTCCCAAAATATGTTGGGAAGGATTTTGGTATTCTGACTAATAGCGGAAGCAGTTCTAATCTGCTTATGATGTCTGCTCTTACATCCAAGAGACTGACAAACTTCCAAAAGGGAACAAAGGTAATAACTCCTATTGCTGGATTTCCCACCACAATCAATCCTATTTTCCAAGTAGGATTTGTTCCTGAGTTTGTTGATATTGATATCGACACTCTCAATCTTAATTTAGATCAAGTAGAGCAAAAAGCAAAAGAAGGTTGCAAGATAATTACTTTTGCTCATGTCTTGGGTAATCCACCAAACATGAATAGACTCATGGATATTGTCAATCAGTATGGTTTAGTATTCCTTGAGGATTGCTGTGATGCATTAGATTCTACTTATAACGGTAAACCACTAGGATCTTTTGGTGACTTTGCAAGTTGTTCTTTCTATCCAGCCCATCATATTACTATGGGTGAGGGTGGATTCGTTGCTTGTAATACACAACAGCAAGAGATCGTAGTTCGAAGTTTCCGTGAGTGGGGAAGAGGTTGTTATTGTGTTGGTAAGAAAGCCAATATGTTAAAGAATGGTATGTGTAAGACACGATTCTCTAATTGGCTTCCTTCTTTGCCTGATGAAGTATTTGATCACAAGTATGTCTATGATGAGATTGGATTTAATCTAAAGCCAATTGAATTACAGGCTGCTATGGGTCTTGCTCAATTAAAGAAGTTACCAACAATCACACAAAAGAGAAATCATAATCACAAGAGACTAAGTGATATCTTTGCTAAGTATGAAGAGTTCTTTGTTCTTCCAAAAGCAACAGAACATGCAAATCCAAGTTGGTTTGCCTTTGCTTTGACCATCAAGGATGGTGCGCCATTTAAGCGTAAGGATATTGTAAATTACTTTGAAGATAATAAGATTCAAACTAGACCATACTTTGCCGGTAATGTCATGTTACAACCTGCTTATGCTGGTATTATGAATCAGGATGATGTAATCAAGAATTTTCCAAATGCAAGAAAAGTTACAACTGATACTTTCTTTTTGGGAACTAGTCCAGTAATTACTGATGAACAGTTAGACTATATTGAACAAATTACTACAAACTTTTTTGCAGGAATATAATATGAATAAACGAGTATTGATATTAACTGGTTCATCGGAAATTATTCGGCATCCAGAAGAAACAGATAACACTATGAGTGAAGTTTTTGAATTAACTTTACCATCTAAACAACGCTACGCAAAGAAACATGGTTACGATTTGATGACTCTGCGAACTTTTGGAACCGATAAAAAATATGGGTTCAAGGATGTCGATCTTGGATTTTTGCGCGCAGTTCGTACATTTGAAATGTTGGAATATTATGATATAGTTATGTGGATCGATGCAGATTCTATTATAACTGATGATACTTATTCTATAGAAACATTCCAATTGGATGAATATAATACATTCTATGCTTCATATGATTGGATTGGTAAGTGGTCATTTAGTACTGGAAACTTTATCATACAACGGACGCAGCACACAGATGCATTTTTGAGTGTATTTTATAATTCTGCAAAACGATTTCCAACCGAACAAGATGCATTGAATGCCATACATCGTGGTTCTTCTCCAAATAGTGTAATAAAAATATTGGAACATAATTTTCTAAATTCTGTTCCAGCACAAATCATGGATACGACTTGTTGGACTGATCGCCGAAATCTTTATGCTCCTTGGAATGAAAAATGTTTTCTAGCACATCTTACTGGTGTGTCTAATAACAATAGAGTTAAAATTTTAAATAATCATTTTAGTAAATATCTTTGAGGAGTGATATATGTTCAGTATAGGAATAGTTACATTTAGACAAAGAAAAGAATTAGTATCAGAATTAATTCGAAGAATCCGATTAACAGTTCCAGAAACTGTTGATATTTTATTGGCTATAAATGGTAATAATGAAGAAGAAATGCCAGATAGTTACAGAGTTGAAATGTTAGATTTGGCAAAACAATATAAAAACATTTATCCTATATTTTGTCCAGAGTTTAAAGGACTAAGCAAACTTTGGAACAATTTGGTTATTTTTAGTAAAACCGAATATAATTTTATCGTATGTGATGATGTTGCATGGGCAAATCCTAACATATACAATGAAATTGTAAATCACATCAACACTACTAAACAAGAATTTTTTACCATCAATCATGGGTTTTCCCATTTTGTGTGTACCAAGTCTGTTTTGCATAAAATTGGTTATTTTGATGAACGACTTTGTGGATTTGGTGAAGAGGATGCAGATATGCATTGGAGACATATGACTAAGATTGGTTATTCTATACCAAAATTGATGGTCGGTGGAATCTATAATATTGCTGCATATAATTTAAAAAATGAAAAAATAGAAACACACGAAGATAATAAGCCTCTTTTCAATAGAAAATTAATAGAATTGTTGTATGAAAAAAATGATATTGACGGATATCCTACTCTTATGTGTCCGTTTCCAATTAAGAAAATAGTTTCAGATATTCAGCAGTATCCATATGAAATGTTTATTAAAAACAATAAGCACAATATAGCAAAATTTGAAAAGGTTATATTAGATGAATGATATATCTGTTTTTGGTTCTACGGGATTCATAGGATCTAAATTTTGTGAACTATATTCAGATTCTGTTGTGCGAATAGACAGAAATGATTATAAAACAAAAACAAATAATGTTTTGTACTTTATAAGTACGGTAGACAATTACAATGTGCATACTGATCTTCACATTGATATTGATACCAATCTAACAGTTCTTATGAATGTATTAGAAACTCTGCCAAAAAACAGTGATACTACTTTTAATTTCATAAGTTCTTGGTTTGTTTACGGTAAGAACTATGAAATGCCATTCCGAGAAGATTATTCTAAATGTAATCCCTCTGGATTCTATTCCATTACAAAATATTGTGCCGAGCAATTATTAATTTCTTTCTGTCAAACTCATAATATAAAGTACAGAATACTGAGATTAGCCAATGTTATAGGAGAAGGAGATAAGAAGATCTCCAAGAAGAAAAATGCTCTTCAATTTTTAATCAGAGAAATTGTTAATAATAGAGATGTTCCTCTTTACTATGGTGGAGAAGTTTTGCGAGATTATATTCATGTGGAGGATGTTTGCTCTGCTATTAAATTGTGTATTGATAAATCACCACCAAATCAAATAATAAATATTGGAAGTGGTAAACCATACAAATTTTTGGATATGATAAACAAAGCCATTGAGTATTCTGGTTCGACATCAAAAATAATACACATCGAACCAACAACTTTTCATGATATTGTTCAGGTACGACATTCGTATCTTGACACTGCAAAGTTGGTATCTTATGGCTTCAAGCAAAAACTTAATATTGATACTACAATTGAAATGTTAGTGAACTTCTATAAAAAGGAAAGTCAATAATGAAAGTCGTGTATATTACTGGTTGTTTGGGTTTTATTGGATCATATGTAACCCGTTTATGCCTTAAAAAAGGATGGTATGTTAAAGGTGTAGATAAGATGACATATGCAGCCAATAAAGAACTATTGCAAGAATTTAAGCAGTATAGTAATTTCTCTTTTGTGCATTGTGACATTAATGACTTGAAGTTTTTATACGATTGCGATTATATTATTAATACAGCAGCAGAAACTCATGTTGGTAATTCCATAGCCAATAGTGACGATTTCATCACCAGTAACATAAACGGTGTTCATAACATTTTGGAATTAATAAAAAACTATAGGCAAGAGAACACTAAAATTCCTACCCTACTACACTTTAGCACAGATGAAGTGTATGGTGATATTGTAGAAGGCGCGCACACTGAATCTGATTTACTAAAACCATCCAATCCATATTCTGCTTCAAAAGCAGCAGCAGATATGTTAGTATTGGCTTGGGCTAGAACTTATAAGATACCATATGTTATTATTCGTCCAACAAACAATTATGGTATAGGACAATATGTTGAAAAACTAATACCAAAAGCATGTAAATATCTAAAGTTAGGAAGAAAAATTCCATTGCATAATAATGGTACACCTATTCGAAATTGGCTTCATGCAGAAGATACAGCCAATGTAATCATAACAATAATCGAAAGCGGTGTTAAGAATGAGATTTACAATATTGCCGGAGGATTCGAACAGAGTAATCTTACAACTGTTCAGAAAATATTGACTGCTAATGGTATAGATTTATCTGAATTTGACAAATATGTTGATTTGTCTTGCAATAGACAGGGGCAAGATGTACGATATGCTCTTGATGACACAAAACTTCGTTCGCTAGGTTGGAGTCCCGTTAAGCAGTTTGATGAAGAATTAGTAAAGATTGTTGAATATTATAAGGATACTTTTATATGGTAAAAAATGCACTAATTATTACTTGGGAAAAGTTTCAAGATCATGAATTAATCTATCCATTTTACAGTTTAAAAGAAGCAGGATTTAATGTTACATTGATGGCTAATAAAACTGGTAAAATTTGGGGTAGTTTAGGTACACACATGAATTGTGATATAGAAACTAAATTGTTTGAAAATGAAACAACACGACAAAAATACTTGAATGATTATGAACTTCTTGTAGTTCCCGGTGGAGTTAAAGCGTTGGAGAAGTTAAGACAGGAAAAGGGAGTTCTTAAATTTGTACAAGAGTGGAATGCAGCAAACAAAACAATATTTTCCGTGTGTAATGGCGCACAGCTATTAATTTCTGCTAAGATTTTAAAAGGTAGAACTGTTTCTGGTTACTATTCAATTGATATTGATATTGAAAACGCAGGAGCAACCTACAGCAGAGAATCTGTAGTAGTTGATGGTAACATTGTATCGTGTCCTCACTATGATTTCATGGGAGAGTGGTTACGAATTGGACATCAGGTTCATAATGAAAGAAACAAGAAGTAATGAGTTACGATACCAATATTGTTAAAAAACCTTGGGGGTATGAGTATTTGGTATATGAAAACAACGATGTTGGTCTGTGGTTTTTGTATATTGCTCCTAATCAAAGTACTTCTTTGCATTGTCATCCTAAAAAAACTACTGGATTAATTTTATTAGATGGAAAAGCAGAATTATCATTTTTAGCAGACACTCGCGTAATAAATTCATTAGATAAAGTTATGATTAGACGGGGTTTGTTTCACTCAACCAAAGCATTGTCCGATAATGGTGCTTGGGTATTTGAAATCGAAACACCAAAAGATAAACAAGATTTAGTTAGATTAAAAGATCAATATGGCCGTTCACATAAACCGTATGAAGATCACACATCGGAAGAGTCTAAAACAGATAGATGTTTATGGATCAAAGAACCAGAATTAAATAAAAGTAATACTTATCGATTTGCAAATTCCACCATAACAGTACAAACTATAAATGATATTGAAACAATCAACAACAAACAAGATGATGATTTGCTCGTCTTTCTTAAAGGTGGTATGGTAAGAACTATTGATAAAATATCACATTGTGTCACAATACCCGGTGATGTTGGATTTGGTAAAATCGTAAAACAAGTATCAAAAGAATTAGATGGCGTGATTTCTAATACAATTTTATTGACAATTTCTAAAAATGAAAAATAATATACAGTTTCCTCCCGGTCATGAAAATGATAAAAATAACATAGCCATAGATTTTGATGGAGTTATTCACACATTTGATAAGGGATGGTATGATGGAACTTGTTATGGGGAACCAATTGCTGGTTCTTTGGAAGCAATAAAAACTTTATCAAAACGACACAAAATTATCATTTTTACTGCAAAAGCAAAATCCGACAGACCATTAGTAAATGGTAAAACTGGAATTGAACTAGTGGAAGAGTGGTTAAAAAAATACGATGTGTTCGATTGTATTAGTGGTATTACTTCTGAAAAACCTAGAGCAATGTTATACATTGACGATAATGGGTATCGTTTTGAAAATTGGAATGATACTTTAGCTTTTATTGATAAATTATGATTAAAATTTCTGATTATATCTTCGATTATCTATTATCCAAGAATGTTGATACTATTTTTTCTGTGTCTGGTGGAGCGGCCGCACATTTACTAAATTCTGTCAGAGAAAAACCATTTACTTATATTTGCAATTATCACGAACAAGCATGTGCTATGGCTGCTGAAGGATATGCTAGAGTGGCAAATAAACCAGCATGTGTATTAGTTACAAATGGTCCCGGTTCGTCAAATACTATTACTGGAGTGTTGGGTGCTTATCAAGATTCTATTCCAATGATTGTAATTTCTGGTCAAGTTCCGGTAAACCAATCTCTTTGTAGTTTAGATGATGTAAAATTAAGACAGTTGGGTGTACAAGAATGTGACATTATTAGTATGGTAAAACCGATTACTAAGTATGCAGTTCAGATAACAGATCCAAATACTTTACAGTTTCATCTTGATAAAGCATACAATATCGCTATGTCAGGAAGAAAGGGTCCTGTATGGTTAGACATTCCTCTAGATATACAAAATAGTAGAATAGAAATAAAAAAAATTTTTGCTCAACCACAAAGTAGCACGACTGGATATGATTTAGATCAAATAATAAATCTCATATTTAAAGCTAAATCTCCTGTTATTGTTACTGGTAATGGTATACATTTATCAGAAACTGAAGAACTATTTGTTGAATTAAAAAATACATTACAGATTCCTGTAATATCTACATGGACATCCAAAGATTTAATGAGTCAGCACGATCCATTGTTTGTTGGAAATTTTGGGTTGTTGGGAGAACGAGCAGCAAATTTTGCAGTTCAAAAAGCAGATTTATTACTAATTCTAGGAAGTAGGATGTCTATCCCAAATATAGGATATAAATCTGATTTATTTTCTCCAAACTCAATCAAGATAATGGTTGACATAGACGAAAATGAAATTAAAAAACCAACTATTAAAATAGATCATCCTATAGTGGAAGATTTAAAATCATTTTTTCCTAGACTCCTATTGGAACTAAAAAATAAAAATATTCCAAAATGGAATTGTTGGGTAAATAAAACTCAATCGTGGAAAAAAAAATATCCAGTATTTCAGTCGGAATATAAAACAAATACAAAGAATATCAATTCATTTTACTTTATGGAAATATTATCATCAGTTTTGACTGACAATAATATAATAGTAACTGATATGGGAACCAGTTACACTTGTACCATGCAATCACTACAAATGAATGGTAAAAACCGATTATTTACTTCGAGTGCTTGCTGTTCTATGGGATTTGGTTTACCCGGAGCCATTGGTGCGTATTATGCAAATCCACAAAGAGAAGTCATCCTGATTTCTGGTGATGGTGGTTTGCAAATGAACATTCAAGAATTACAAACAGTAATCCATAATAAAATACCTTTAAAAATTTTTGTGTTAAACAACAACAGTTATCTTGCAATAACATTAATGCAAGACAATCTATTCAATAGTAATTACATTGGTTCTAACAGTAAAAGTGGAATTAGTTCTCCCAATTTTACAAAATTAGCAGAAGCTTATGGGTTTAAAACTTTTAAACTAAAAAACAATAAAGAGTTAGAAGATAATATTAGTTTAATTTTAAACAAAGCTGAACCAGTATTATGTGAAATTATGATGACAGAAAATCAATTACTAATACCACGGGTGCAAAGCTCTAAAGATGCTGATGGTAGGATAATATCAAATTCATTAGAAAATATGTTCCCCTATCTTGATGAAAGTGAAATGAAAGAAATTATGAAATGAATGTACTAATTACTGGCGGTAATGGTTATATTGCAAAAAGTTTAAATCATGCATTGAATCAAAAATACCAAATTACTTATATTACACGAAATGATTTTGATTTGACAAATCACCAACAAACCTGTGAATGGTTTGACGGTAAAACATTCGATGTTGTGATTCATACTGCCATTAGTGGAGGCAGTAGACTACAACTAGATGATTCTTGTGTGTTTGATAATAATATGGCGATGTTCAACAATTTGATCGCCAACCAAAAGTCCTTTTCCAAGTTAATATCTTTTGGTTCGGGCGCTGAAATTTTTCATGGAGACACACCGTATGCCAACAGTAAAAGAGAAATTGCAAAACAAATAGAAAAATATGATAACTTTTACAATTTAAGAATATTTGGATTATTTGATGAAAATGAATTGAATACAAGATTCATTAAAGCCAATTTAATTAGATATCTAAAAAAAGAATCGATGGTAATTCATCAAAATAAAATAATGGATTTTTTTTATATGAAAGATTTTATAACACTGGTGCAACATTTTATTGAAAATGATAAATTAGATAAACAAATAAATTGTTCATACAGTCACAAATATTCATTAAAAAATATAGCAAATTTTATAAATGTGCTTGGAGAACATAAAGTTCCTATAGTCATTGACAATAAAGATGAATTTGATTTTTATTGTGGCGATTCAGAATTACCTATTCAAACTATTGGATTGCATAGAGGAATTTTAAATACATATAAGTGTTTACTGGAGAATAATAATTATGCATAAATTATGCCTATCGATGATCGTTAAAAATGAATCGCACATTATTAAAGAATGTTTCGACAGTCTTTATGATCAAATTGATTATTGGGTAATAGTTGATACTGGTTCAACCGATGGAACCCAAGAACTGATTAAAAACTACTTTGCAGAAAAAGGAATTCCCGGCGAATTACATGAACGCCCTTGGGTTTCCTTTGGTGAAAATCGCACGGAAGCACTAAGACTTGCTGATGGTAAAGCAGATTATATCTTCATGATTGATGCCGATGATTATGTTGAAGGAAAACTACCAGTAGAAAAACTAGTAGGACATGAGGGCTATGCTGTTCTCATGGGCAGAATGGATTTCTCTTGGTGGAGAACTCAGATCTTTAAGAGTGGATGTGGATGGAAATATTATGGTGTTCTCCACGAATATCCAGCACTAACAGAACAACGACAACCAACAATTGACAGATTGGTTGGTGATTACAGAGTTGTGGCTAGAACGGTTGGTGGTAGAAACCAAAACATCACTCCCGTAGAAAAGTATAAGAAAGATGCAGAAATCTTAGAAAAGGCTTTAATTGATGAGCCAGAAAATGTTCGGTATCAATTCTATCTTGCTCAAAGTTATTTTGATTCTCAGCAATGGGAAAAGGCAGAACAAGCATATGTCAAGAGAGTAGAGATGGGTGGGTGGCCAGAAGAGATTTATTATTCAATATATCGAATAGGAATAACCAGAGCACTGCAAAATAAGAACTGGGTTGAAATTCAACAAGCATTCCTAGATGCTTATAATGCACGACCAAATCGCGCTGAACCTTTATATCAAATTGCAAGAATCTACAGACTTAATGGAAAGCCTGCTCTTGGATATGTCTTTGCCAAAATGGCAGCAGAGATACCTTACCCAAAAGACGATATTCTGTTCATAGACAATGATGTGTATCGATACGGGATATTGGATGAAATTGGAAGCACTGCGTTTTATGCCGGTAAGATTGAAATCGGTTATAACGCATGTAAAGCATTGTTAGATCGTAATCTTCTCCCTGCCAATGAAATTGAAAGAGTTAAGAAAAATCTAAGCGAGTATGAAAGAATCATTATTGAGACAAAAATTCAACTAAATGAAAAAAAAGTTGAACAAAAGATGGAAAAGAAAAAACTCAAACTCCACAAGAAAAAAGAACGAGCAAAGAGATAAGATAAATAGATTAGTTAGGAGCTAATCTATGTCAGCAAATTACGATATTCCAGCAGAACAGGGTTCTGATTTTTGGTTGTACCTCCGTTATTTAAACAACGAAGACACACCATTTGATTTTACCAACTATACCGCAAAGATGGAAGTCCGCCGTTCTTATGAATTGGATACTGTTCTTGCATCGTTTTCTGGTAATCCACTAGGTGCTACAGTTGGGTTGACTGGTGGTTATGGAGGAATAACTTTAAATGTTGATATCAGTGGTACTACTGGTGCTACTGGTGGTATTCTTTTATATGTTTCTGGTTCAGGAATGGCAGACATGCCTGTTGGAAAGTTTGTTTACGACATTCAAGTTAGCAATAGTAATGGCAGTAATATTCGTTTGATGGAAGGTCGTTTTGATACTACTCCGAGTGTAACAAAATGAAAATTCTATTAACCGAAAAATACAAAGTTATTGTTAGTAAAAGTCAAACTGTTTCCAATAGCAGAAAAGTTATTGCAATAACAATTCAAGAAAAAAATAAAACAATAGTCTATCATAGATGAAGAATTTTTTTGATTATGTCAATTCAAACGAAGAGGAGCCAAAAATTGGTTCTTCTCGTATTGTTGTTGGTAATCATTCTCCCGGTGATAAATTTATATTAGTACGAGAAGAGTTAGGTCTATCAGAAGGAACTATTGTAAGCATTTCTGATAATTCATCTTCTGATAATGTTTGGAAACTTGGTTATGGTCTTTCTGAAGTTACAATAAACACTCCCAACGGAGAAATGACTCTGCGTGGTTCTACCAAGCAAATACAAGAGTTATTTGATCCATATGTGGAAGAAACAGTAAAACCAGAAGAACCAAAAGTAATAGTTGTTAATAAAACAATACAACAAAAAATAATAGAAGAAGGAACTCCAGGTCCAAGAGGAACAGCAGGGGAACGAGGACCTATGGGTCCCGTTGGTTTTGCAGGACCCAAAGGAGACAAGGGAGATAGGGGAGAGAAAGGTGATCCCGGAGAACGGGGTGAACTAGGTATTCCTGGTCCAAAAGGAGACAAAGGAGATCAAGGAATACCGGGAACAAATGGTAAAGATGGTAAAGATGGAATGCCTGGTCCTGTTGGACCAAAAGGTGATCGCGGTGAACCAGGACCTGAAGGCAAACCTGGCCCCGCTGGCGCGGCCGGTCGCAACGGAAAAGATGGGGAAAGAGGAGAAAGGGGAGACAAGGGAGATCCGGGCAAAGACGGAAACATTGGTCCTGAAGGAAAACAAGGATCACCCGGAAAAGATGGGAAGGATGGAAAAACTGGAAAACAAGGACCAGCAGGAAAGAAAGGCGAAAAGGGAGACAAAGGTGATCCCGGTGAAACTGGTATTGTAAAAGTATCGCATCCACTAGTTTATGATGCAAAGACTAAACACCTTTCGTTTGATTCTAAAAAGATAGAAAAACTAGTAGAAAAATTATCATCTCTTAAGAGTGGTTCATTTGATTTAACTTCTATTGGTGGTGGTGCAGTAGGAATACAATTCAATAAAGCACAGATTATTAAATCTGTAAATGACATTAATTTCACTGGTTCTGGTGTTACAGTAACACGAAAAGGAAAAAATGTAGAAGTTAACATTACAGGTGGAGGCGGAGGTGGTGACGGAATAAGTGGCCCCTATGTTGTTTCTTTGAGTGGAACAACAGGCGAAGTAAATCTACAAGGGTTGCGGGGCATTTCTTACGCGATTGCAGGAAATACGCATTCATTTGGTATTGACTATTCACGGGGTGGTTTAACATTTCCTACTAGAAGTGCTAAAGATATTGGAAAAGGTGATATTTTATTATTACAAGATAAGACTACAAATGTGCTTGGCAACCCTGCAAAAGCAAATCAAATGTTTGTTACCACGGTTGCCAGCCTTAATAACTATTTTGATTATACTGCTCCAGCCTCCACCTTTAAATCGACTTCAAATATTCTTGTAACTGATGCGGCCGACGAAGAAACCAAACAAATATCTTATACTGATTTTATTTCTGCTATTTCTTCTACTGTTGTTGGAACCACAGGTGCTACTGGTGCTACAGGAGCCACAGGTCCTCAAGGTACAACAGGTGCTACAGGTCCTCAAGGTGCTACAGGTGAACAAGGTGCTACTGGTGCCACTGGTCCGCAAGGTAATACAGGTGCAACAGGTGTTACGGGTCCTCAAGGTATCTCAGGTGCAATAAGTTTCACCTCATCAACCACAGCACCCGCAGGAGCCACATACGGTGATATGTGGTTCAACACAAGCAGCGGAAATGTGTTTGTTTACATCACAGATGGCTCGTCTTCATATTGGGTTGAACCATTTGGTCCTCAAGGAGCAACTGGTGCGGCAGGGGTTGCTGGTGCAAATGGTGCTACTGGTTCTCAAGGTAACACAGGTGCAACTGGTCCTCAAGGTGCAACAGGATCGCAAGGTGCAACAGGTGCTACTGGTGCAACGGGTTCTCAAGGTGCAACGGGTTCTCAAGGTGCAACGGGTTCTCAAGGTGCAACGGGTTCTCAAGGTGCAACTGGTCCTCAAGGTGCAACAGGATCGC